>Ga0335081_10000973_pt1 | contig 45939 bp, 38 predicted proteins | sample Lox_Sample_35_FD_206713 | JGI IMG/M metagenome (GOLD analysis project Ga0335081, IMG submission 206713) | Soil microbial communities from Loxahatchee National Wildlife Refuge, Florida, United States - Lox_Sample_3.5 | ecosystem: Environmental > Terrestrial > Soil > Wetlands | place: USA... | reverse complement strand
ACACCAGTGCCGATGACTTGGGGTTTCAGCGCATGCTGAAGAAGAGCGGTGACTTCATCGGGCGTGCGCTCGCGGCTCGTCCCGGTCTTACCGCGCCCGACCGGTTGCAGCTCGTGGGGGTGCGTCCGGTCGATCGTGCGCAACGCCTGCGCAACGGCATGCATCTGGTCGCGCCGGGGGCGCGCAGCGCCAGTCTCGGCTACATCACTTCCTCCACGCCTTCGGTCGAGCTCGAGGGCTGGGTGGGACTCGCGCTCCTCAGCGGCGGGCGGCAACGCATCGGCGCACGCCTGGTCGGCACCTCCCCGATTCACGGCGAGGCCATCGAAGTCGAGATCGTGAGCCCGCACATGCTCGACCCGGAGAACACCCGTGTCCGGGCCTGAATCGTCACGGCCGCGCGCGGGCGCTGCCGGCATCGCGCTCGCGTCCTGCCCGGCGGACATCGTCGAGCTGGCGGCACTCCGGGAGCGAACCGGCGAGCTCGAGCAGATCGCCGCCGGGCAGAATGTCACCCTGCCCCTCCCCGGCGGCATCCTCGCCGATTCCGCAAGCCTCGCGCTCTGTGTGCGTCCCGATCGCTGGCTGGTCATGGCGCCGCCCGCCGGGCCGGGCGCAAGCGCCACGCACTGGCAGGAGGCTGCCGGCGCACGCGCCGCGATCGTCGACCTTTCATCGGCCCTGGGGGCGTTTCTCCTCAAGGGTCACGCCGCGAACGAGATGCTCGCGCGGGCCTGCCGGCTGGATCTCGCCGCAGGCGCGTTCCCCGTCGGCCGCGCCGCTGCCACAATCATGGTGCAGGTGCCGGCCATCCTCGCCCGGCTCACTCCGGGGATGCTGCTCCTGACACCGGCCACGACGGCGCAGCACCTGCGCGAATGGCTGGTGGAGGCTTCGCGGCCCTTCGGGCTCGCGCAGCTCCCGGACACGACGGTGAGCGAGTTGTGCGGAGAGAGTTCGACATGAAGGATTCGGCGCGGGCCGTCGTGATCGGTGGCGGCGTGGTCGGCACGAGCGTGCTCTATCACCTCGCGAAGATCGGCTGGACCGACGTGCTGCTCATCGAGAAGAGCGAGCTGACATCGGGATCGACCTGGCACGCCGCCGGCGGCATGCACACCTTCAACGGCGAGGCCAATATCTCCCGCCTGCAGAAGTACACCATCGACCTCTATCGTGAGATCGAGCAGCTTTCGGGCCAGTCGTGCGGGCTGCATCCGAACGGAGGCCTCATGCTCGCCGCGAGCCAGGGCGAGCTCGATAGCCTCCGGCTCATCTGCTCGCGGGCGCGCTATCTCGACATGGAGACCGAGATGATCTCGCTCGAGCAGGCGCTCGAGCACAACCCGCTCATCGATCCGAGCTTCTTTCTCGGCGCGCTGTGGCGCGCCGATGGCGGGCACTGCGACCCCTCCGGGACCACCAACGCCTATGCCAGGGCGGCGCGGCAGCTCGGCGCCTCCGTCGAGCGCTTCACCCGCGTGCAATCACTCGCGCAACGACGCGATGGCAGCTGGGACGTCGTGACCGACAAGGGCACGGTGCATGCCGAGCACGTGGTCAACTGCGCCGGCCTCTGGGCACGCGAGGTCGGCCACATGGTCGGCATCGAGCTGCCGGTGCTCGCGATGGAGCACCATTATCTGATCACCGAGGATCTTCCCGAGCTCAGGGGGCGCGCCCGCGAGATCGTCAACACCACCGACTACGCCGGGGAGATCTACGTCCGCCAGGAGCGCGGCGGTGCGCTGATCGGCACCTACGAGCCGCACGGCATGGTCTGGTCGCCGGTGAAGACACCGGATGATTTCCAGATGCAGCTGCTGCCCGAGGACTTCGAGCGGCTGGCGCCGTACTTCGAAGTCGGGTTCAAACACTTCCCCGCGCTCGGCCGCGTCGGCATCCGCAAGGCGGTGAATGGCCCCTTCACGTTCGCGCCCGACGGCAATCCGCTGGTCGGACCGGTGCGGGGCCTCAGGAACTACTGGGTCGCGTGCGCCGTCATGGCGGGCTTCAGCCAGGGAGGCGGCATCGGCCTCGTGCTCTCGCGCTGGATGGCGGAGAACGACCCCGGACAGGACATCATCTCGATGGACGTGGCGCGCTTCGGGGCCTTCGCGACGCCGAAGTACACCTCGATCAAGGTCCCGGAGAATTACTCGCGGCGCTTCCGTCTCGCCTACCCGAACGAGGAGCTGCCCGCGGCGCGCCCGGTGCGCCGCTCGGCGATCTACGACCGCCTGAAGGCAGCCGGCGCCTGCATGGGCGCCAACTACGGGCTCGAGAACGCGCTCTGGTTCGCGCCTGCCGGCATGGAGCCGGTCGAGACTCCGACCTATCGCCGCTCCGAGGCTTTCCCGATCGTGCGCGCCGAATGTCGGGCGGTGCGCACGGCGGTCGGACTCTACGAGACTACCAACTACGGGAAATACGAGGTCGCGGGCCGCGGCGCCCGCGCCTGGCTCGACCGGGTGTTCGCCTCACGCATCCCCAGGCCTGGACGGCTTGCGCTGGCGCCCATGTTGAATGCCGCCGCACGCATCGTCGGCGATCTCACCATCGCCTGTCTCGCCGAGGACCGGTTCCTGATCTTCGGCTCGGGTTTCGCCGAAGAATTTCACCTGCGCTGGTTCTGGCAGAGCGAGCCGCCGCCGGATGTCCAGGTGCGCTCGCTGGCCTCGACCCTGAATGGCGTCTCGATCGCGGGTCCACGCTCGCGCGAGCTGGTACAGCGCCTGACGCGCATCGATCTCTCGCCCGGCGCCTTCAAGCTGTTTCAGGTGCGCGAGACGGCGGTCGGCTTCGCCCCGTCGATCTTGAGCCGCGCCGGCTTCACCGGAGAGCTGGGCTATGAGATCTGGACCACGCCCGACTACTTCGCAACGCTCTACGACGATCTTCTGGACGCCGGGCGCGATCTGGACTTGAGGCTCTTCGGCGGACGGGCGCTCTCCTCGCTGCGCCTCGAGAAAGGCTACGGCTCCTTCCAGAAGGACTTCCGGCCCGATTACACCGCCGCCGAGACCGGGCTCGAGCGCTTCGTCGATTTCGACAAGCCGGAGTTCACCGGCCGCAGCGCCGCGCTCGCCGAGCGCGCCGCGGGTCCCAGGCGCCGCTTCGTCGTGATGGAGGTCGCGGCGCTCGATGCGGAGGTGGTCGGCTATGAGTCGGTCATGAACGACGGGGCCGCGGTCGGCTACGTGACCTCCGGAGCCTTCGGTCACTGGGTCGGCAAGAGCCTGGCGGCGGGCTATGTGCCGGCCGCACTCGCCCGCGACGGCGCGCGCTTCGAGATCGACATCCTCGGCGAGATGCGCGCCGCGACCGTGCGGCTCGAGCCGCTCTACGATCCCCAGGGGCAGAAGCTGCGCTCCTGAGCACGGCCGCCCGTCTGCTGCGGCGCAGCAGCCCCCCGAGCTCTCCGACGCAGTTCTCAGAATCGGCGTGTGACCGGGACGAACTGGCATCGTCCTTGCAACTGACGGAGCGGGACTCCCCCGCTGTCAGAGAGTCGTCGCTTTGCTGTACGCCATTGGAAGGCCGAGACTCCTGCCGCGCCCGCTGCCCCCCTGGGCGGCGGCGCTGGTGGTATTCCTCCTTTATGTCGCGCTCGCCGGGGGAAGCCTTCTCTACCTCGCGCACCTCCCCAAGCAGCTCAGCGAATACCTCTTTCCCTTCCCCTGGCTGGCCGACGGTGTCGCCGTGAGCCTGATGCTGCTCTGGGGTACCTCCACGTGGCCCGGGGTATTCCTGGGCTCGATCTGCATCTGGGGTGTACTGCTCGGCCACCCCGCGGTGACCGTCGGCGTCGATGCGGTCGGCGAGACGCTGAGCGTCGTCATCGCGGTGATGCTGCTGCGCGCCTGGCACTTCCGCCGGCAGCTCGACCGTCTCGTCGACCCGCTCATTCTTCTGGCGGCCGCGCTCGCGGGACGCCTGGTTGCCGCTCTCGCCGACATCGGCGGCGTGGTCGCGGCTGTCCTGCTTACGCCCCACAGCCTGCCACCGGATTACCTCCATGCCGTCACCCGGCCAGGCACCCTGACGCCGGCGATCACCCCCGTCCTCGTCTGGGCGCTGGTTCGCTGGCAAGTCGTAGCGCTGAGCGGTATCGCCCTGACCGTTCCCGCTCTGCTCGCGAGCCCACGGAAGCTGCGGCACGCGTTGCGCTTGCGCCCCCTCCGGGTGGCCAGCCTGGCGGCTTCGTCCGTCCTGTGGCTGGCAGCCGCGCTCGAGCTGTCGGCAACCTGGACCTGCTGGCCGATCCTCCTCGCCGCGGTCTTGCTGGTAGCGTGGGCCGCCATGGAATTCGGCGCGCTGGCCGCGGCGCTCTGCGCGCTGCTGTTCTCCTGTGCCGCTGGCGTGGCGTTTTGCCAGGGAGCGGGCCCTCTCGCGACGGCCGACGTCGTCGGCGGACTCACGGCCACGTGGGGCTTCATCGGACTGCTTTGCTGCGTGACCCCGGTGCTGACCGTGATCCTGACCGTGAGGCAGCACAACGACCGGCGGCTCACCGTGCTGGCGGATCGCTATCGTTCATTGTTCACTTCCACTCCGACTCCGGCCTGGGTAGCCGACGCCGAGTCGGGGGCTATCCTCATGGCCAACGTCGAAGCCATCCGCCGTTATGGCTACACGGAATCCGAGTTCCTGCGGATGCGGATAGCGGAGCTCTCCGCGGAGCCGGCTGGACGCGACGAGCTTGCGCCTCCCGAAGGCGAGCTCATCGCCGCACCGCTCACCAAGCATCTGACACGCGACGGCAGGGTCATGAACGTCGAGCTCGTCTCGACGCCGCTCGAGATCGACGGCCGTGCCGTCACTCTCACCTATGCCGTCGACCTGACGGACCATCAGGATCTGCGCCGCCGATTGCTCACGACCGTCGACCGGGAGTCCTTCCGTGTGGCGCAGGAGCTCCACGACCGGCTGGGACACGCGCTGACCGAGCTCTCGGATGGCTCTGAGGCGCTCCTGAAGCGGGTCGAGCGTGCCGCGGCTTTCGATCTTTCCACGGTCGCTCATCTGCGGGAGCTGAGCGAGCACGCCGAGCAGGCCGAGTCCAGCCTGTTCCAGCTGACGAGCGGTGCGCCGCCGCTCGCGCGACAGCTGCGCGCCAATGCCGGGCAAGCCGCGCCGGTGGTCGAACGCTCGGGCGGTGAGCACGCTGCGGTGTCTGAGTCCCGGATGGCTGCCGGCGAAATCCCGGCTCCACTGCCGAAGGCGCGGCGGTTCTCTCTCCCCGCCTACCTCGCCTCGTCGATTTTCATCGTCGCGGCGTGCTGGCTCGCCGGCGCCGTCTCGCACGCATTGGCAAGTGCCTACAGGGCCCAATTCACCTATGTGGATGCGCGCGTCGCGGTTCCTTCATTGCTGGCGGGCCTCGTCGTCGCGGTGCTGCTGCGTGGCGGCCGGCGTTACTGGCCGGCCGTTTTCGCCGGCGTCGTACTGGCGCGTTTCGGGCAGATGCACGAGCCCATCACAACCGCGCTCCTCCTGTCCGCCCTGGGTACCATGGGCTGTGGCGCGCTGGTGGCGTGGCTCAGGCGGCGTGGGTTCACGCCCAGCCTGGATCGCTGGCAGGACCCCGTCGTGTTGTGCGTGGTTGCGGGAGCCATCTGGGCGGTGATCACGGCGCTCGGTGTAGTCGCCTACGCCTTGCGGCTCTCACACGACCCCGCGGCGGTCCCTCCAGGGGTGGCGGCGCTGTTCGCCGCATCGGCCACCCATCATCCCTCGCTCACCCCGACCGTGCTGGCAGCCGCCACTCGCTGGTGGTTCGACACGCTGACCGGCACCGTGCTCGTGGTGCCGACTCTCCCCCTGGTGAGCACGCTGCGCCGACTCCTCAAAGAGAGCCTCGCCGAGCTTTGCGCCTGGTGCGCCTGCCTGGCCCTCGGGACGCTGCTGCTGCTCGCCGGTCCTGCCCATCAGGTGCTGATGCCACTCCTCACGCTGAGCATCCTGCTCGTGGTGTGGGCGGCCGCCCGCCTCGGCGTCGCGGTCGCGTCTCTGGCGACGCTCATGTTCGCGGTGCTTGCGGCCGGGACCCTCTCGAGCCACCTGGGCGCATTCGCCATGGAGGACGCGGCGCCGGGGGTTACGTATGGCTTTGTGGGCGTGCTCACGGTCATCAGCCTGTTCCTGGCGGCGCTGCTCGCGGAGCACGACTCCCGCCGCCACAAGATCGCCGCGGTCAGCAAGCGCTACCGTGCGCTCTTTCAGGGTGATCCCCGGCCGCTCTGGCTGCATGACACCCGTACCGGACAAATCCTGGCTGCGAACGAGCCGGCAGCGCACGCCTATGGCTACTCGATGACGGAGTTCACCGCACTCAAGGTGGACCAGCTTCTCCCGCCCGGGGCCAGCCAGGAGCTGACCACCACGCCCGGGAGCGCGCTGGGACCGCTGGCGATGAAGCACCTGAGAAAAGGCGGCGATGGCATGGACATGGAAATATGGTCCTACGGGACCTTTCTCGACGGCCGCCGCGTGAGCATCTGCTTTGCCCACGACGTCACCGAGCGAAACACGCTTCGCCGCCTGTTGTTCGACCGGGCCGAGCTCGAGCGGCACCAGCTCGCCTCGGAGCTGCGAAATGCGCTGGCCGCGCCGCTGGCGGAGCTGCGTATCGTCGCCCACAAACTGATGCTCGAGCTGCGCCGACAGGCGCCAGCCGAGCGGCTGCGCGAATTGCTCGAGTCGCTGACACGTCAGGCGAGACGCTGCGCGGACCGCTGCCGTGAGCTCGCGCATCGGCTGTCACCGCTGCAGGCCAGCCGCGGCAACCTCGTCGCAGCGCTGCAGACCCTCCGGCGCCAGACTCCGGATAGCCCTCTCCTCGAGGTGAGCGTCGTCGGGGACTCGCCCCTCGAGCTCGACCCACAGCAGTCTGAGCATCTCTATAGTCTGCTGAGTGAGATCCTGACGCGCTGCCGTGCCGGCCGCGACGGAATCATTCAGGTTGCCTTGAGGAGTTTCGGTCACACCGTCCGTATCGCGGTCGCCGCGGATCTCGAGCCGTCCCCTACCACGGCGGAGCCCAGCCTGGCACGCCATCCCTCGGTGCTGCTGCGGGTCAGAGCGATCGGCGCCCGCCTCTGGGAACAGACACACGGCCGGCTGGTTTGCGACTATCCATTGTGAGCTGCGTCTCAGCGGCGCACCGGCGGGCAGAGTCTGGCACGGGGATCGCAGAATCGCTCTGTGAGCGCTGACACACTCTACGCCGAGCACTTCTTCAGCACCCGGGTCGACGCCGACCTCTTCCCGCTCCCCTGGCTGGCCGACGGCATAGGCGGTCGACTCCTACCGCAGCCGCATGATGCAAAAGCTCCATCTCTCGGATCTCGCCGCGGTCGTCAAGTTCGCCATTCCACACGCCTCCCACGCCGCGGCGCGCGGCGGTTTTGCGGTGAGCCGAAGCGGCGCCTTCGCCAGGCGGCGTACACTGGCGGCAACCCCACCCCCCGCGCGCAAGCGCCGGTGTGCTCGTGAAACTACGCTACAAAATCCTGGGGGCAATCGTGGTTCTGGTAGGGGCCGGCGTGTTGGCTCTGGCGCTCGCCATGAGCTACACGGCTCCATGCGGCGCCGCAGCACCCCTGCCCGCAGGCAGCACCCCGATGAAGGGAATCGTGCACCGCTGCTACGGCTCCCCTGACGTCATCCGGTACGAGGACATCGCGAAGCCGGCTCCGGCCGACGATGAAGTCCTGGTCAGAGTGCACGCGGCCTCCGTGAATCCGCTCGACTGGCACTACGTGGAAGGCACCCCGTACCTGGTGCGCATCGACGCGGGATTCGGCAAACCGGAGAACCCGCGACTCGGCGTGGACTTTGCCGGCACGGTCGAGGCGGTTGGCAGGAACGTCAAGCGCTTCAAGCCCGGCGATGAGGTCTTCGGCGCCAGGACCGGCGCCTTCGCCGAGTACGTGACCGTGCGCGAGGAACGTGCGATTACGCTCAAACCCGGTAACGTCACGTTCGAGCAGGCAGCGTCCGTGCCGATTGCGGCACTCACGGCGCTGCAAGCGGTGCGCGACAAGGCACACGTCAAGGCCGGACAGAAGGTGCTGATCAACGGTGCCTCGGGCGGCGTCGGCACCTTCGCCGTGCAGATCGCCAAGTCGCTGGGGGCGGAGGTGACCGGCGTGTGCAGCACGAGGAACCTCGAGCTGGTGCGCTCACTGGGTGCCGATCACGTCATCGACTACACGCGCGAGGACTTCACCAAGGCGGCAGAGCGTTATGACGTGATCATCGACACCGTCGGCACCCACTCGGTGCCGGACTACCGCCGCGTCCTCACTCCCGCTGGCCAGTACGTGATGATCGGCTCCGCGACCATCGGGCGCTGGTTCGGATGGCTCGAGATACCCGTCGAGGCGTGGATACTCTCCCCTTTCATGAGCCAGAAGTTCGGCATGATGCTCGCCGAGCTCAACAAGGAAGACCTCGCCGTGCTGGGCGATCTCATGCAGTCAGGCAAGGTGACGCCGTCCATCGATCGGACCTACAAGTTGCGCGACACGGCCGAGGCGCTGCGTTACCTCGAGAAAGGACACGCGCGCGGCAAGGTGGTGCTGACGGTCGAGTAGCAGCAAGCCAAAACCGCGGTGAAGCGAAATCGATCGGCATGTGGAGAACGATGTCGCGGGCCTGTGCTTCCTTTTCCTTCGCCGAGTCCTCGACGTAGCGGTCAGCTTCCTCTTGCGATGAAAAGGTCTTGCAGGGCGACGCATCCTCACAAACCTGAACTTGTGCAAAGCCGGCGCTGCAGTTAAGAACAGACGCCGCAACAGCACCCAACGCAATCAAGTATCGCATGTAGGGCCCTGCGCCAACCTGAAAGCCGACCCTAGATCCCGACTGACGGCTTTCGGGAAGTTTACTCCGAAGACTCGACTGGCCGGTCTTGGGCCGGAAGGAGGCATACGCGGCGATTGTGCCGGAAGCCGTGTTTATTTGGCACGTAGCGCCACCGTTACGGGGACGCTGGCAGCTCGAACAGCAGGCAATAGCCCGCTGATCACACCTATGCCAAGCGCCCAGCCGATGCTCAGCACGACCAGATAAGGTGTGACCGCAAGCTGAAAGTTGAAATCGCGCAGGCTAGCGGCGAGGCCGTTAAAGAAGAGCCACGCAAGTCCCGCGCCGATCAGCGCACCCGGAATTGCTAAAAGGATGGCCTCTGCTAACGTGGACGCAACAACCACCGCGCGGGTGAATCCTATCGCGAGCAGCGTCGCATGTTGCCGCCGCCGGCTGTCCACGAGCGCATAAAGGGAATTCGCTGCACCGATGGTGGCTGCAACGCCCAGTATGGCGCCCACGAAGTAGCTGACGAAGTTCAGCATTCTATTGACTTGCTGCTCGCTGGCCTCAGCGAGCTCCGCTTCGTGCTCGAGTTTGACCTGCAGCTGCGGGTTGCCCTTGATCGCGTTGACGAGCTCGTCAAAAGCTGCCGGGGACTGAAGCATGACGTTGAGGTCGTCGTAGCCACCGCTCGGGAAGGTGGAGAGAACCGTGTTCGCATCCGCGTACACGAAGCACCTCCCGGTCGTGCGCCCGAGGTCGAAGTTCCCCGCGACGAGCCATTCGCCGCCTGCTACGAGCCGCTTGTTTCCCACGCTGAAATTCTGATATCGGCGCGCGCAGTCATTGCTCGCGATGAGCTCGCGCAAGCCGGGGTGAAACATGCGGCCGGACGTGAGGCGCAGCTCGGGCGCGTAGTCGGTGAGACCCGCGCCCGCGCCAATCATGGGAAATCCCACCGCATTGCCAGAGTCCTTCCGTCTGGCTTGGACATACACCTCCACCTCCGGCACCGCGATCGGCTGCCCGCGCGAATTGCGTCGTATTCCCGGCAGGGCCGCGATCAGCGCCGCGAGGTCCTTCGGGATGTAACTTCCATGCGGCGAGCCCGCGTCGAAGCTCAGCACGCTCGCCCGGTCGGGGCGTACATTGCCCATCGCTGCTCGCCGGGCTCCGACACTCATCGCCAGCATGGATACCAACACGCCCACGGCGCACGTCACGCCGATTGCGATGGTACAGACCAGCCCCAGGCGCCGCGGCACGCCGAGCAGGTTCATATGCAGGAGCATTCCCAGCTGTCTCAGGAAATCCATGCGTTGTTTACTGTTCCTCCGCCAGCGCATCGATGATGTTCAGCCGCGCCGCGCGCAGGCCAGCGACGCTCACACTGATGAGGGCCACGAGCGCGGCTCCGAGAACGCCAAGGGGGACGACCACCATCGGCATCGAAAGTCCAGGCACATACTTGGCCGCAAGCGGGAACGCGATCCAGGACAGCGCGAGACCCGCCAGCGAGGCGGGAATGCAAATGATCAACGACTCGGCCGCGGTGAGGAGAAAGACCGTCCGGTTGCCGAATCCGATCGTCTTGAGGACTGCGAGCTCGGGCATGCGCTCGCCGACAGTCTGCGTCATCATCGTGGCCGTCGAGAACACCACAGCCACCAGCACCGCGCTCAAGATCGAGCGGATGGCAAAATCGAGATCACCGAGCTTTTGCAAATTCTCCTGCGCGAACTCGCGGAACGACTCCGTGTGCGTCGGACTCGCCGAGTTGGCGAACGCGCGATCTATCGCATCGCTCACTGTGGCCGCCTGCCTGGGGTCCGACGCGATCGCATAGAAGTGGCCAACCGTGCCCTTGCCGTCCGCTCGCGCTTCATCGATATAGTCGTAGTTGGCAAGCACCCACACTCCCTCCTCTCCATTGTGTAACGCGAACATCCCCACGATATCGAAGGTCCACGCTGCCGACCCATCGACCTGAAGCGTGCTCGAGGTGAGGGGAATCTTATCCCCGATATGCCATCCGTATTTCCTGCCGATGTCTGCGGTGATCAACATGCCGGTTCGAGTCTTGCGTAGGGCCTCGAGGTCCTTGGGCGTAAAAGTAAACAGGTCCGGTAGCATCGTGCGCATCAAATCGATCGGCGGGATAGCAAGCACGTAAACGGGCTGAGTCGGCTTCTGGTAGAACGTGATCAGGTCGTAATTGAATGCACAGGCTTTCACGCCCGGAATGGACTTAAGGCGGCTCAGATCGGCGATCGGCAGAGGCGGCTCGCCGTATACCGCGGGAGCGACATAAAGCACGCCTGCGGGAGTGTTGGCGACGGCCCTGTCCATCCCCGTCTTCAGGCCCTGCAGGACGCCGAACAGGGCGAAGGCCACACAGACCTGAAGAAAAATCAGCGCCGTGCGCACGGGATTGCGCCAAATGACGGACCAAACGAGCGGGAGGAACTTCACGCGGTTGTCCTGGCCTGGGGGTCGATCAGAGACGCCTAGCTAGCAGCGGCCGCCACTTATTGGACTCGAACCGCCACGGATGAGGCGCTTGGCGCGCACCGCGAGGAAGAGACCTCCGGACAGCGGAGTGATCAGCGCCCATGGCGGCAAAGTATCAGGATCCAGGACAAGACTCGCAAAAAGACCGAAATTCCCACACTAAGTTTCCGGCCGGCACGCCCAGTCCGGGGAGACGCAGCAGATGAGCCGCTACTACCGCTCCTCACCCTGACCTGCCGCTCACCAGCGACCGCTTTCGCGGCAGGCTCATAGCAATGGCCGCGCGTCGCGACCCAGCTACTCTGGCAGGTTCATCTTGCGGAGGAATGCCTCATAGCGGGGGTCGCTCTCAAGGTTCTTGAAGAGCGGATCGTCTTTGATGAGATACAGATCTTCGTCACGCGCTTCGTAGGCCCGCTCCAACCACTCGAAGGCGTGATCCTTTTCACCTCGAAAGGCGTACACACGAGCCATCTCTGAGGGCCAAGAAGTTCCGTTCTGGCGAATGGCCTCGGCGAGCCGTGCATCGGACTCGAATCTGCGGCCGGCTGCAAAAAGGGTCATCGCGGAACCTTCCAGCGCGCCGTCGTCCAGAGTCTCTTTTCGAAACTCGGCCAGCGCCGCGTCGTTATGCCCCTCGAGCATTAGGGACTCGCCCAAGAAATACTGACCAGAACCGAATTTCGGCGCGATCTGCAGCCCTCTACGAAACGACTGTTCCGCTTCAGCGAAGTGGCCCGTATGCACATAGATGTTCCATCCGAGGACCATATGGCCGATCGGGTTCAAAGGATCCAGTGCAATGGCCTCGATGGCAAGCTGCCGAGCCTCATCCCATCGGCCGCGCGCCGCTATCAGCTGGGCTGCGATAATCACACCATTGGATCTGCGGGGACCCAGCGCAAACGCCGTTTGCAGATCTCGGTCCGCACCAGCCCAGTCCCAGTCGTAGTAGAGATGAATCTGTGCCATCTCTAAGTGAGGTTCTGGGCTCTGGGGGTCGAGTCGCTGCGCCAGTGCCGCAGCGTCACGGGCTCGTTCGAACGCGATCCGCGTGGGCAACCAGCCCTCCTGCCCGAGGGCGATATAAGTGTCAGCGAGTCCCATTGCTGCCGCGGCGAACGCCGGGTCTAACGATAGCGCCTCTTGAAAATCAGCTACGGCTGCGTCGCAGCCCTCGCGGGTCTGTCGGTTCTCCGCCTGTAACCCGCGCAAGTACGCGTCAAGGGCCTCCGGCGACTTGAGAGACGCGCGAGGTGCGGTGGCGGCCTCTACCGTGACTTGCAATGCCCGTGCGAGCTCAGCCGCCAACAATTCTTTGTTCTGCTCCTGCTGCTTGCGTCGCCTTTCGCGATGAACAAGCCAAAACGCGCGTAATCCCGCAGGGTGGCTGAGATGCAGCCGCCGCCGCGTTCGATTCCCGCTTTGTCGAGCAACCAGTTCGCATCAGCCTCCATACCGGCGGGCCGCCAGATTTTCTCGGAGAGATAGTCTGAGATTGTCCGCCCTTTGAGCACGCGAGAGAGGGCGATACCAAGCAGGTCGAGGTCTATGGTCTGGTAGGCCTCAACCTCGCCGGGCGGATGCGCTCGTGTGAGCTTCATGGCGTAGGTGACGATCGGTGGACGACCATCAATCACCTCGCCGCCATCGGTCAGTCCGATGTCTGAGGTCGGATCGTCATAGTCTTCATTGAACCTGAGGCCGGAGCTCATAGTTATCAGGTGACGCAACGTGACGCCATCGAAAGCGGGCGCGGACTTGAGCTCTGGGATGTAGCGCGTGATGGGGTCGTCAATCGATCCGATCAGTCCATCCCGAATGGCGGCGCCGATCAGCGTCGAGGTGACCGTTTTGGCGACCGACGCAGTGAACCAGCGGTCTTGCGCCGTACGACCGTAGGCGTAGTGCTCCAGAACGATACGGCCGTGATGCAGAGCGATGACGCCAGTGACGCGATACTCGTCCATCAGCTGGTCGATCGTGAGCCTTCGGCCCTCGACCGGCACGATGGGATCGATGGGCTCGCCGTTTGGCAGTTTCAGCGTTGAGGCGCCGTGGCGCACAATGCGGACCGAGAACAGCTGATCGATATGCTTGAAGTTCACTATGGTCTGCTCAGGCGTCCAGCCGAGAATGATGCCAATAGGGTCCTTTCGCGCGTCAGACGAGACGCCGACGGCTTGCGGCCCTTTCATCTGCGCCAGCGCCGGGGGCGTGCAGCTTGTGAGGGCGACCAGTGTCACAAGGGCTCGAACGAATCGCGTCATGGCTGAATCCTTGCGGCAATCACAAGGGCTTCGAGAGCAGCAGCGGCTGTCATCTACTGGACTCGAACCGCTACGGACGGCGGAAGGCGCCCGGCTCGCAGCGCGGGGAACAGACCTCCGAGGAGCGCTGTAGCGAGCGCCCACGCAAGACCGAGCGTCCAAAGGCTCGGTGAAACGTGGAGCTTGAACGCGCCCCATACCCACATGTCGCGGCCGTCAAATATCAGCCAAGCTATCGCGGCGCCAAGGAGCGCTCCGATTGCACCAAGCAGTGCAGCCTCCGCAAGGACCGACACGACAACCGGTGTCGCGCCAAAGCCGATGGCGCGCAGCGTGCCGATCTCGCGGGTACGTGCACGGACCACCCCATACATTATCTTCACGGTGCCGAACAGCGCGCCGAGAGCCATGATTGTGCCGATCACGTAGGCCATCCGCGTGAAGAAGGCGGTGCTCGCTCCGGCCGTCCGCAGATCGTAGTCCGTTTTTCGCTCCACGGAGATAGTCAGCGCCGGGTTCTGTGTCAGCCACCTCTGAAATTCCGGAAACGCCTTGGCGTCCACTAGCTGTGCGATCACTTGAGCGAAGCCTGCGCGCCGCCTCGCCGCCATCACGGTGAGCGCGTCTCCGACAAGGTAGCTTTCGATGATGTCGCCCCCGCAGCTGAAGACTCCGACGATCGGCCATTTGCCATCCCGCATCCGGACTTCGCTTCCCACGCCGAGGCCGAGCTTCCGTGCTGCGCCCACGCCCACCACCAACTCCCGCGTCCCTGTGCGAAACAGGTGGCCGGCGACGATCCTGAAGTCAGGTCGGAGCGCGAGGCCGGCCGGACCCACTCCCCGCAGCTGCAGCGAGCCAGCGGCAAATCCCTCCATCGACAGCAACCGCATCAGAAACTCGGGATCCGCAAGCGGCGCCCCATCGGCTCCCCTGGCGATCCCAGGGGCGTCGAGGATCGTGTCAATCGCGTCGGGGTGGAGGCTGCGACTCTGGTCGAAGGTGGCGTGTTCGGCCCACACGATGGCACGCGTCGCGTCGTCGGGCCTGAGGTAGGCGCGCGTCAATCCGGCGGTGAGTGACAGCATCGAGGTCAAAACCCCAACGACGCACGCAATGCCGACGATGACCACGAGCGCCGTGCCATATCTCTCCCGCAAGCTGCCAATGCCGATGAGGGAGACTGCCGCTATTTGACGCAGCTCGTTCATCGTCCCGCCATCACCGCGGCGACATCGGTGTGGCGGAGCCGGTAAAGCGGCGCCACGGCGCTCAAGAGAGCAATGAGCAACGCAGAGACAAGCGCCCCGCCAAACGCTACGACAGACGGGTGTACTTCTGGCATGTCGATCACGCCTTTGATCGCGAGGCGCGCGACGAGGGCATCTATCGCCCATGCGAGCACACACCCGATCGAGGCGGCCAGGACCGTCGGGACCGCGGCCTCCAGGATCACCAGAGCCGCGATTGTGCCGTCCCCGTACCCCACGGCCTTCAGGACTCCGAACTCGGAAAGCCGCTCGCGAACGGATTCGGCCACCCCATTCGCGCACAGGAAGAGGATCATGAAGAGTCCGGCAGCGCCGATGCCAAGGCTGATCTGCCGCATGTTGATGTTTGCATCGGCCGTTTCTTCTGCATCCTCTCTCGCAGGAACGCAGTAGAGCGCGGGAGTCGCGTTGGTAAACTGCGTCTCGATCTCACGGCAGACCGAGCGCGCGTGCTCGGGGTGATCGACGGCGACGCGCATCACGTGGACGAAGTTCCGCTCGTCAAGGCGACCCCAATTTTGCTGGTAACGCAGGTTCCCGATGATGGTGTCCGGACTCCACCGGGGACCGGGAGACCCCGCTGCCGACCCTGGTGGATCGGGAATGAATCCGAGGACTGTGAAGTAGTAGGTACCAGTGCCGTCCGCCGTCGCGCCCGGACCGCTGTTCATGGTCACGGTGTCACCGACTCTCACATTCCGGCGTGCCGCCGCCTTACGAGTGAGGAAGATCCCGTTGGGAGTGGCGTCAAGCGCCCTCCAGTCCACCGGACTCATCGGCAGCTCAGGCCAGGCGGAACGCATTCCCTCATCCATGAACGTGACCGTTATCGGGTGGCCCAAGTCCTGCCCGTACCAGGAGGAGGCCCATAGCTCACCGCCGACCGCTGTGACGTACGGGATACGCGAGAGCTGCTCGCGATAGCCGAGCGGGATCACTCCGCAGTCAAAGGCGCACGCGACGATCAGGCGGTCCATTCGGGTGTCGTCGATGGCGCGCTCGTAAGCGGCCTTGACGGTGATCATGGTGCCGAACAGTGCGAAGGCGACGGACAGCGCAAGAAGTGTCAGCACGGACTCCGTGCGGTTGCGCCACAGTGCGGCCCAAACCAGCGGCATGAACTTCACAGTGGCGATGCCCTCGGTGCGCTCGTAGACGGGCAAGTATCAGGATCTAGGACAAGACTCGCAAAGAGACCGAAATTCCCACACCAAGTTTCCCCGCCGATGCGCTCAGTCCGGGGGCACTAGTGAAGGGCCGCTTTGGAGATACCTAGACCCTTACGTTCAAGGTCGGCTTTTGGCCGATCGCGAGCGACCTTGGGAGTCAGCGGCCTTCGCATACGGGCAGCGCTGGTACTACTGCGGGTGGTATTTCTTGTAGGCGGGCAGGTCCTTGAACAGCTCGCCCTCCCGCGGGCCGGGAGGGGCTTGGCATCCCATGCGCGTGCTGAACGAACGAGCGAACACATCCGGCGTTCCGAGCGGCGGCGGCTCAGAAACTAGGAAGCAGCGATCGTTGACCCAGACGATGGATTCACCAGTCTCGAGCCGGTATGCCTCCCCTGCGTAATGTTTCGGCGAGGTGGGCGCGGAATGGACCCAGTCCGGCGCCCGCGGCATCTCGCCGAAAGAGCGCGTGCGCGGCGCGGCGGCGGCCGCTCGGGCGGCGCGCTCTGCCTCAGCCGCCCAGTCCGTGGACGTGCCCGCACCGCTCCGAACGCTAAATCGGGGTGGAGGCCCAATGGGTGGCTGTACAGGCGCTAGGGGTGCACTCTCGTTAGGAATCGGTGGGGGCGGACGGTTGATCGCCGGAAGTGGCAGCGATGGGAGAATGATGAACGTCGTAATGAACTCTGCCGAGAGGGGCTGCCGAGTCGAGGTGCGCAGCGCAAACGTCAAGATAATGAACAGCCCTGCGTGTAACGCCACGACCACGGCGAACGCGGTAACTCGTCGTACCCTCCAGGTGTTCGGCTCTCCCACGCAGCCATCCCCCATCCCCGAGAGCCGATATCTGATGGGAATGGACCGAGCTCGCGCTGAGATGTTCCCGGCGGACCGGTGCACTCAAGTTGACAGGGCAACCCCCTGGTGAGCCCTGCAAGCTATCGCCAACGCTGTATCCGACGCGGCTAGTCAATGCGATGCCACCCAGTCGTCCGCATTGGGAAATCTAGCGCGCTCCGGTGTACGTCCGCTCCTGGCCGATCGCTTCCCTGCCGCCCTTCCGCGGACCGGGCGCGTTACGCGGCGCTTACGATACCGCCTCTATCCCAATAGCGGATGCCCATCAGGCAATTGATGCGCGTACCACGTCGCGAGCCGATGACGAATCGTCTTTTCACTGACTTGGTCTTCCGGCATCGGCGCGATGACCTTGTCGTGCACGAGCAAGCGATAGACGTACAGTGCCTTGGCGCTCGCCGAGTCGGTTGCCTCGAACTCGGCGGCCTTGCGGGCTTCGGCATAGCGAACGCCAGCGAGCAAGGCTGCTTTGAACAGCTCCGCTTCGTTCTTCAGCTTTTTCATTTCGCAGACCGAGCGAGCCACCGGTCGAGATGGTTCGCGAAGGCATTTCGGTCCGCCTGCGTGAGCGCTGACGGACCTCCGCCGACCTGACCGCTCGCGCGCATAGTGTCCATGAAATCACGCATGGTGAGTACGCCTCGTATGGTGTCCGCCGAGTAACGCTCGCCACGCGGATTCAGCGCTTCCGCGCCTTTTGCGATGACCGCCGCTGCGAGCGGAATATCCGCTGTGATGACGAGATCGCCTGGCGCCGCCCGCTTCACGATTTCTTGGTCTGCCACGTCGAAGCCGGCAGCCACCTGCAGCACGCGCAGACTAGGCACCCGCGGAATGGCGAGTGCCTGATTGGCGATCAGCGTCACGGAGAAACCGGTGCGGTCCGCAGCCCTGAAGAGGATTTCTTTGATGACGTTCGGACAGGCATCCGCGTCGACCCAGATGCTGGCAGTCGCCAAGCTCGCCCCCCCTCTCGATATGGTATCGACACCACGATATACGCTCCCGCGCGCTTGTGCTGGAGAGTCCCTCAGAAGCCCAAACGGCACCCGAGCGAGGGAAGGCGCCTAGCTGCGATCGAGCGTCTGCTATCGGGAGATCGGCCGAAGCTTGTTGAACGTCCGGTTCTGGCCGCGAGCCGCCCGTGAACCTTGCGGTTCCGTCGGGTGGCGATTGTCAATTTCCGATCATGCCGATCCCAGTGGCTTGCGGTCGCCCCTGGCTAACGCCCCTTTGACACTCGGGCGTTCTTTGCGGCCTTAAGAACGGTGCTGAGAGCTTCGTTGACCGCTTCGCTGGTCGGAAACGCGCTGGCGATCTCCGGATCAAGACGAACAACATTTGAGCCCGCGCGCACGCGTGAGGCGTATTTGCCGCGCGCTAATCCTTTTGGAAAGTCTGCGCGCTTGTATTCCCGGCGCAGCTCCTTCCCGTTTGATCGTTTACCCTTCTTCATACAGCTTCCGTTCCGACCGCATTGCACGCCTGGCGCTGAAGATGCGAATAGTATCTCCCTGTTCCGTGTGGGAGACCACCAGAAGTCGCCCACTCTGTGACATTCCGAACGTGATGAACCGCTCCTCTCCGACTGAATGGTCGGGATCAGCGCCCGTGAGCGAGTAGTCGTCGGCAAATACCGTACTCGCCTCTTCAAAGGAAACAGAATGCTTTCTCAGGTTCGCCGCGGCCTTCCGCGGATCCCAGTCGAAGCGCATGTAGTGCCCCTGTGCTTATCTGGCAAACAAGCGCAGCAGCGCGTAATAGCCGACCAGCATCAATCCCAGCCCCACCGACACGCCGAGCATGAGGGCGAAGGGAAAGTGCGGCACGCCGTAAAACCTGAAGAACAATGCGGTGAGAACCCCCAGAAGCGCCAGCGCCCCCAGGATAAAGCGGACGACGGGCTCGAGGATCGTGAGGAGCATGAGCACCGGCAGACGGACCGCGTGCCAAAGAAGGCGGAGCGTGCCTGGGAGAAGACCGCCAGTGATCGTCGGCCGACTCTCAACGAGGACTCTTGAGCTCGACTGGCTCATCGCGTCGGACTCTGCCCTTACGGAGATACCGGGCGCAGATCTCGGGCGCTGCGCGCCCGCTCGCGCAAGGCATCCAGATAGTCCGCCCACGCCTGCATCATCTTGCGACGCTCCGGCAGCCGCTGCGCCTTGTTGTAAGCCGCACGAACCTTGTTGCGCTCCGAGTGCGCCAGCTGCAGCTCGATGACATCCGGCGAGAACCCCTGCTCGTTGAGGAGGGTGCTCGCCATACTGCGAAATCCATGACCCGTCTGCTCGTTGCTCGCGTAACCAAGCCGCCGCAGCGCCGTATTGATGGTGTTATTCGACATCGGACGATCGTGTGTAAGAAGAGACGGAAATACGTAGCGACCACGCCTGGCGAGCGGCTCGAGCTCGCGAAGAATTGCGACGGCCTGGCGCGCGAGCGGCACGATATGCTGCTCGCCCATCTTCATGCGGTTCGCGGGAATCCGCCATTCGGCATTGGCAAGATCGAACTCGGACCATTCCGCCGCGCGCAACTCCCCGGGTCGGACAAAGACCAGCGGCGCGAGCCTGAGCGCCATCGCCGTCACGGGCTGGCCGTCGTAGCTGTCGATCGCCAGCAAGAGCTCCCCGACGCGCGCCGGGTCAGTGAGCGAGGCGAAGTTCCTTGACTTCACCGGCGCCAGCGCGTCCTTGAGGTCGGCCGCCACATCATGGGGCGCGCGGCCCGTAGCCACTGCATAGCGAAGCACCCTGCCTGCCAGAGCACGAACGCGATGCGCGGTCTCGTGCCTGCCCCGGGCCTCTATGCGGCGCAGCGCCGCGAGCAGCTCTTGCGCACTGATCACCCCCACCGGGCGATTGCCAATGTACGGGTACAGAAAGCTCTTGAGCCGCGTGCCGAGAATCGAGATGGTCTCTGCCGAGAGCGCCTTGCTATGGAGTTGCAGCCATTCGGTCGCGACTGCTTCAAATGTCTCCGCCCGAGCGCCCCGCTCCGCTTTGCGCCTGGCGCTGGGATCGATGCCGTCCGCGATCAGCTTGCGGGCGTCATCGCGCTTCTCGCGCGCCCGCTTGAGGGTGACGTCGGGATACGCTCCCAGGGAGATGAGTTTTTCCCGCCCGTGCATGCGATAGCGCAAGCGCCACAGGCGACCGCCCGGGGGCGTGACGAGCATGAAGAGTCCGCGCTCGTCGAACAGCTTATACGGCCTGTCGGACGCTCTCGCAGCGCGAATTCGAGTCTCGGTGAGGAAGGCCACAGCAGTGGGGTACCGGAAATGTTAGGTCGACCATACCCCGGCCTTTTACCCTCGTCAAAGCAAGGCTGCCCCTGGACACGCCTGGACACGAATAGACGGTTTTAAGCGTTAAATCAGGTACTTATTGCACACGGAGGGATTCGGCGATACGCGGTTGACAGGATTCTGGAGGCTAGGGTCGGAATCGAACCGGCGTAGACGGCTTTGCAGGCCGCTGCATGACCACTCTGCCACCTAGCCAGCGGCGGTGCAGGGTAACAAATTGCAGCGGGGACCGTCGATTGGCGGCGGTGGGGCGGGCCTTGGCGGCGGTGGCCGGTAGTAATGAATAAGGTATAAACTTCGCCGTGTCTGCAGACATGCTCGAGGGGAATGCCATGGCTGATGTGACACGGCGCGAGTTTTTTAAGATAACCGGCGCCACCCTGGCCGGGTCGAGCCTCGCGCTACTCGGCTTCTCGCCGACCGCCGCGCTCGCCGAAGTCCGCGAATTCAAGCTCAGCCGCGCCACCGAGACGCGCAATACCTGTCCGTATTGCTCCGTCTCCTGCGGCGTGATCATGTACAGCCTGGGCGATCGCGCCAAGAACGCGCGCTCGAGCATCTTCCACATCGAGGGTGACCCGGATCACCCGGTGAACCGCGGCACGCTGTGCCCGAAGGGCGCCGGGCTCATCGACTTCGTACACAGCCCGAGCCGCCTGACGCAGCCGCAGTACCGCGCACCCGGCGCCGCCGACTGGCAGGCGATCAGCTGGGACGAGGCGCTCGATCGCATCGCCAAGCTCATGAAGGCGGATCGCGACGCCAACTTCATCGCCAGGAACGCGGACGGGCTCACGGTCAACCGCTGGGTGACCACCGGCATGCTGGCCGCCTCCGCGAGCAGCAACGAAGCCGGCTACGTCACCCACAAGATCATCCGCTCACTCGGCATCCTAGCTTTCGACAATCAGGCCCGTGTGTGACACGGCCCGACGGTGGCAGGTCTTGCCCCGACGTTTGGCCGTGGAGCGATGACGAATCACTGGGTCGACATCAAGAATGCCGACGTCGTTCTCATCATGGGCGGCAACGCCGCCGAGGCCCACCCCTGCGGGTTCAAGTGGGTTATTGAAGCCAAGGCGCACAACAAGGCGAAGCTGATCGTCGTCGATCCGCGCTTCACGCGCTCGGCCTCGGTCGCCGACTTCTACGCGCCCATCCGCACCGGCACCGACATCGCCTTCCTCGGTGGAGTGATGAACCACCTCCTCACGGAGGACAAGATCCAGCACGAATACGTCAGTAACTACACCGACATGAGCTTCCTGGTGCGCGAGGACTTCGCGTTCAAGGACGGGCTCTACTCGGGCTACGACCCCGAGAAGCACCACTATGACAAGTCGAGCTGGGACTACGAGTTCGGCTCAGATGGCTACGTGAAGGTCGATCCGGATCTCAAGCATCCGCGCTGCGTGTACCAGCTGATGAAGAGCCACTATGCGCGCTACACGCCGGAGATGGTCGAGCGCGTCTGCGGCACACCCAAGGACAAGTTCCTCAAGGTGTGCGAGATGATCGGCTCGACCGCTGCGCCGAACCGCGCCATGACCATCATGTACGCGCTCGGCTGGACGCAGCACTCCGTCGGCTCGCAGATGATCCGTGCCGGCGCCATGATGCAGCTGCTCCTCGGCAATATCGGCGTCGCGGGCGGCGGCATGAACGCGCTCCGCGGACACTCGAACATCCAGGGGCTCACCGATCTCGGGCTCCTGACGAACCTGCTGCCGGGCTACCTCACTCTTCCCGGTGAGAAGGAGCAGGAGTACGAGAAGTACATCACTGCCCGCGCCCACAAGCCGCTGCGGCCGAACCAGCTGAGCTACTGGCAGAACTACAACAAGTTCCACGTGAGCCTCATGAAGGCCTGGTGGGGGGACGCCGCGACGCCCGAGAACCATTGGGGGTACGAGTACCTGCCGAAGCTCGACAAGGGCTACGACATGCTGCAGACCTTCGAGCTGATGAGCCAGGGAAAGATGAACGGCTACATCTGTCAGGGGTTCAACCCGCTGGCCGCGGCACCCAACAAGGCGAAGATGAACGCGAGCCTCGCCAAGCTCAAGTTCATGGTCGTCATGGACCCGCTGGCGACTGAGACGAGCGAGTTCTGGCGCAACTACGGCGAGCACAACGACGTCGACTCGGCAAAGATCCAGACGGAGGTGTTCCGCCTGCCGACCGCGTGCTTCGCGGAAGAGGACGGCGCACTGGTCAACTCGGCGCGCTGGCTGCAATGGCACTGGAAGGGTGCCGAGCCCCCCGGGGAAGCGCGCAACGACATCCAGATCATGGGACAGCTCTTCGTCCGCCTCCGCGACCTCTACAAAAAGGAGGGCGGCGCCTACCCCGATCCGATCGTCAACCTCTACTGGCCGTACGCCCGGCCGGGGAACCCGACTCCGGATGAGCTCGCCAAGGAGTATTCGGGCCGCGCGCTCAAGGACCTCGAGGATCCGAAGAAGCCCGGCACCGTAATACGCAAGGCCGGCGAGCAGCTCGCGGGCTTTGCTGAATTGCGCGACGACGGCAGCACCCTCTCGGGATGCTGGCTGTTCTGCGGCGCGTGGGGCCCGACCGGCAATCTCATGGCGCGACGGGATAATTCCGATCCGACCGGTATCGGCCAGACGCTCAACTGGGCGTTCTCCTGGCCCGCGAACAGGCGCGTGATGTACAACCGCGCCTCCTGCGACCCGAACGGCAAGCCCTTCAATCCGGACCGCAAGCTCATCGCCTGGAACGGCGCCACCTGGGGTGGGGCGGACATCCCCGACTACAAGGCGGACGAGGACCCCGCGCTCGGCATGGGCCCGTTCATCATGATCCCGGAGGGTGTCGGGCGCTTCTTCGCCAAGGGCGCCATGGCCGAGGGTCCTTTCCCCGAGCACTACGAGCCCTTCGAGACCCCTCTGGCGCAGAATCTGCTCAACCCCGGGCAGAAGGACGCGCTCAACAACCCGGCGGCGCGCGTATTCAAGGACGACCGCGCGGCCTTCGGCAAGGCCGAGCAGTTCCCGCACGTTGCCACCACCTACCGCCTCACCGAGCTGTTCCACTTCTGGAGCAAGCACGTGCGGCTGAATGCGATCCTGCAGCCCGAGCAGTTCGTCGAGATCGGCGAGGCACTCGGCAAGGAGCTGGGGATCGCCTCCGGCGACCGGGTGAAGGTCTCCTCGAACCGCGGCTACATCAAGGCCGTGGCCGTGGTCACCAAGCGCCTGCGGGATCTCACGGTGGACGGCAAGCAGCTGCACACCGTGGGCATTCCGATCCACTGGGGCTTCACCGGTCTCACCAAGCCCGGCTTCCTCGCCAACACGCTCACCCCGGCGGTCGGAGACGCCAACGCGCAGACGCCGGAGTTCAAGTCGTTCCTCGTCAAGGTGGAGAAGGCGTGAGCCTGGTGGAGGGGCGCTGACATGCCACTGCAATCACTCGACATCATCCGGCGTTCGGCGACCACCACGCCCTCACCGCAGGCGCGCGGTGCCTACACCGGCACGGTCGCCAAGCTCATCGACACGAGCAAGTGCATCGGCTGCAAGGCCTGCCAGGTCGCCTGCATGGAATGGAACGACCTGCGCGACGAGGTCGGTACCAACACCGGCAGCTACCAGAACCCGGCCGACCTGAGCTCCGAGAGCTGGACCCTGATGCGTTTCGCCGAATACGAGAACCCGAAGGGGGATCTCGAGTGGCTGATCCGCAAGGACGGCTGTATGCACTGCGCGGACCCGGGCTGCCTCAAGGCCTGCCCCGCTCCGGGCGCGATCGTGCAGTACGCCAATGGCATCGTCGATTTTCAGGAAGAGAATTGCATCGGCTGCGGCTACTGCGTGACCGGCTGCCCGTTCGACATTCCGCGCATCTCCAAGCGCGATCACAAGGCCTACAAGTGCACGCTGTGCTCCGACCGCGTGGCCGTCGGCCTCGAGCCGGCGTGCATCAAGGCCTGTCCGACCGGCGCCCTGGTGTTCGGCACCAAGGAAGATATGCAACTGCACGCCGCCGAGCGCATCACCGACCTCAAGTCGCGCGGCTTCGAGCAGGCCGGCCTCTACGACCCGCAGGGCGTCGGCGGAACGCACGTCATGTACGTGCTGCATCATGCCGATCAGCCGCAGCTCTATGCCGGGCTCGCGCCCGATCCCCACATCAGTCTCCTGGTGCGCGCCTGGAAGGGGAAGGCCAAGCCGCTGGCGCTCGCCGTCATGGCGCTCACTGCACTCACCGCATTCTTCCATTTGGTGCGCGTCGGCAGAAACGAGGTGAGTGCCGCTGACGAGGCTGCCGCGGAGAAACAATCATGAGCGACGCCGAAAGCCCTCGCCTGCTGCTGCGGCACACCACCGGCGAGCGCACCACCCACTGGACGCTGGCCCTCACCTTCGTGCTCGGCGCGCTCTCGGGGCTCGCACTGTTTCATCCCGCGCTCTTCTGGCTGACCGAGCTCTTCGGCGGCGGCCCCTGGACGCGGATCCTGCACCCCTTCATCGGACTCCTCGCCGTGCTCGTGTTCCTCAAGTTCGCCGCGGGCCTCTGGGGTGACGCGCGCCTCACCCCGGCCGACCGGCAGTGGCTGCGCCAGCTGCAGGACGTCACCCACAACCGCGAGGACCGGCTGCCGGAAGTCGGACGCTACAACGCCGGCCAGAAGCTGCTCTTCTGGGTGCTGTTCGTCGGGATGCTGGGCCTCCTGCTCTCAGGTCTCGTCATCTGGCGCGAATATTTCGCGCTTTATTTTCCGGTTGCCCTGGTTCGGCTGGCGGCACTGGTGCACGCCATCTGCGCATTCGTCCTGATCTGCGGCATCATCGTGCACGTCTACTCTGCGTTCTGGATCAAGGGCTCGATTGAGAGCATGGTCCGCGGTACGGTGACACCGGGCTGGGCGTGGAAGCATCATCGCGCCTGGTTCCGCCAGGTCACTCATGACGCGCATCCTCGAACCCGGTCAAATTGAGGCTTCCGCCCAGCGGACCGTTCCGCGCGTTCGACTTCCCGGGCCCCAGGGCCCGTTCACCGACCGCGCCCGGCGGCTACGTCGGTTGGCCGCGCCGGGCGGGCCCGGCCACACGATTGCCGACTACCTGCAGCTGATGGCCGCACTGGCCGACGGCCAGGCCGGCGCGCTCCGGGACTTCAAGGCGTCCTCGCCCGCGGCGGATGCGATCGCCCGGGCACACGCGCACCGCATGCCGCTCATTCACGCCACCGGCTGGGCGCGGTCGCCGGGCTGGCGCGATCAGCTGCTGCGGATCGCGGGCTCGGTCGCCGCCTCACCAGCCGCCCCGCCGGGTGTCCGCGAGGTCGATCGGCGGCTGCAGGGGCTCACGGTGCAGGAGGTCGAAGCGCAGGCAGACGCTCTGCTCGCCGCCCGCGTCTCCGAGATCGACGTGGCGACGGCGCCCTTCCTCATGGCTGCCTTGCAGGTGCAGTGGGTCGCGCTCGCCAGCCAGCTGAAGGCGGACGAGGTGGCGCCGCTCGATGTCCCGGGGGTGTGTCCGGTGTGTGGGACACTCCCGGTCGCCAGCATCGTACGGAGCGATGAGGGCTCGCAGGGCTACCGGTACCTGCACTGCGCGCTCTGCGCCACCGAGTGGCACATGGTCCGGGTCACCTGCAGCCAGTGCCAGAACACCGAAAACCTCGGCTACCATTCGATCGAGGGGGGCTCCGAGGCGATACGCGCCGAGAGTTGCGATCGGTGTCATACCTACCGCAAGATCCTCTACCAGGAGAAGGACGCGGACGTGGAGCCGGTGGCCGACGATCTGGCGAGCCTGGCGCTCGACCTGTTGATGGCGGACGCAGGCTACCAGCGCGGCAGCGGCAACCCGCTGCTGTGGCAGAAGCCCTGAAGTCCCGGCCTCCTCCGAACTGAAAGCTGTCAAGGTTTGACGCTATGAAGCTCGTCCAGGGCGCCGGCCGGGCGTCCGCGATCCCCTCGGTCGACCGGCTGCTTCACGCCGGCAGCTTTGCTCCGCTGCTCGCGCAGCACGGGCGTACGCGGGTAACCGCCCTGCTCAGGCGGCATCTCGAGGAGCTGCGCCGCGCGGCCCGCGCCGGAACGCTCGAGCCCGGAGCTCTCGCCGACGGCATCCTGGCCGCAGCGCTCGCGGCGCGCCTCACCGAGTCGGCGCGCCTCGCGCTCAAGCCGGTGTTCAATCTCACCGGTACGGTGCTGCACACCAACCTCGGCCGTGCACTGCTGCCCGAGGAGGCCGTACGGGCGGTGACGCGCGCGCTGACCGCTCCCGTGAATCTCGAGCTCGATCTCGAATCCGGGGAGCGCGGCGAGCGCGACACGCTCGTCGAGCCGCTGCTGTGCGAGCTCACCGGAGCGGAAGCCGCCACCGTCGTGAATAACAACGCGGCAGCCGTGCTTCTCGTGCTGAGCGTGCTCGCGCAGCGCCGCGAGGTGCTGGTCTCGCGCGGCGAGCTGATCGAGATCGGCGGCTCCTTCCGTCTGCCGGACATCATGCGCCGCGCCGGCGCCAGGCTCATCGAGGTCGGCACCACCAATCGCACGCACCTCAGGGATTACCGGGACGCGTTGGGTGCGCGCTCGGCGCTGCTCCTCAAGGTTCACACCAGCAATTACGCCATTTCCGGATTCACCGCGAGCGTTGCGCTCGAACAGCTCGTCAAGCTGGGGGCCGCGCGCGGTGTACCAGTGGCGGTGGATCTGGGCAGTGGCTCGTTGGTCGACCTCACACGCTGGCAGCTCCCCGCGGAGCCCACGGTGCGCGCCGCGCTCGCAGCCGGTGCCGATCTGGTTACCTTCAGCGGCGACAAGCTTCTCGGCGGACCCCAGGCGGGCCTCATCGTGGGCCGCAGCGATCTCGTCGAGAGGCTGCGCAAGGATCCCCTCAAGCGGGCCTTGCGTGTGGGCAAACACACACTGGCCGCGCTGGAAGCCGTGCTTTCGTTGTACCGGACGCCCGAGTTTCTCCCGGAGCGCCTGACGACGCTGCGTCTCCTCAAGCGTCCGGCCGCTGAGATGGAGGCCCAGGCCCTGCGGCTGGCGCCCCGCGTGCAGCAAGCGCTCGGCGGCTCCTACCAGGTGGCCACCACGCCGCTCGGGAGTCAGATCGGCAGCGGTGCGCTCCCCGTCGATCAATTGCCGAGCCACGGGCTCGTGATCCGTGCCCCAAGGAGCAGCCGCGGCGCGCTCGTGCCTCTCGAGGGAGCGCTGCGTGCGCTGCCGCGCCCGGTGCTCGGGCGGCTGAAGGACAAGGCGCTGTGGCTCGACCTGCGCTGCCTCGAGCCGACGGATGAGGCGGAGCTTCTGGCGCAGCTCGACACGCTCGGGTCGATTGGGCCGGTGCCATGATCATCGGCACCGCGGGCCACATCGACCACGGCAAGACCACGCTGGTGCGCGCGCTCACCGGAGTCGATACCGATCGGCTCAAGGAAGAGAAGGCGCGCGGCATCTCGATCGAGCTGGGTTACGCCTACACGCCGCTCCCGGGCGGGGAAGTGCTCGGCTTCATCGATGTGCCGGGCCACGAGCGGCTGGTACACACCATGGTGGCTGGCGCCTGCGGCATCGATTTTGCCCTGCTGGTGGTTGCGGCCGACGACGGCGTCATGCCACAGACTCACGAGCATCTAGCGATCCTCGAGCTCCTGGGAGTGACAAGAGGCGCCGTGGCGCTCACCAAGATCGACCGCGTCGATGAACGCCGCCGGTGTCAGGCGGAAACGGAAGTGCGGACTGCCCTCGGCGCGACGCGCCTGAGCGGGGCACCGCTGTTCGGAATCGATGCAACCGCTGCCGGGGATCCCGGCGTCGAAGCCCTGCGGCAGCACCTGTCAGAGGCGGCGTCCGCGACCGTGGGGCGTGCCGACAGCCGCCTGTTCCGTCTCGCGATCGATCGGGTATTCAGTCTCCCGGGCCACGGCACGGTCGTGACCGGCACGGTGTTTTCCGGTTGCGTGCGCGCCGGGGACATGCTGACGGTGATGCCCGCCGGCCGCCCGGCGCGCGTGCGCAGCATCCATGCGCAGAATCAGGCCGCCGACGAGGGCCGCGCCGGTCAGCGCTGCGCGCTGAATCTGGTGGGTCTCGAGACGAGCGACATCGCGCGCGGCGACTGGGTCGCCGATCCGCGCCTGCTCGTGGCGAGCACCCGCCTCGATGTGCGCCTCGAGTTGCTCGCGGCATCGCAGGCGCGACTCGAGGCCTGGTCGCCATTGCACGTCCATTTCGGCGCTACCCATCGCCTCGCCCACGCCGTGCCGCTCGAGCCGGCGCGGCTCGAAGCAGGCGACTCCGGGCACGTGCAGCTCGTGTTCGACGCGCCGCTCTCGGCCATGCCGGGCGATCGCCTCATCGTGCGCGATGCCCACGCACGCCACACGATCGGCGGCGGCGTAGTGCTCGACCCGGCCGCGCCGCCCCGCCGCCGCCGCTCAGCGCTGCGTCAACGCTACCTGAGCGCGCTCGAGCGGCTGCTCGCCGGCGAAGGACTCGGCGCAATCCTCGCTTGCGCCCGCTATGGCGTGACGCTCTCGGAGCTGACGCTCCTCACGGGGCGCGCGCCAGGCGGCATGGCTCTCCCTCCCGGGGCTCTCACCATCGCAGCCGGCACCGAGCGCTTCGTGCTCCTCCCGGAAGGCTGGCAGGCGCTGCGGGCCGGCGCGCTCGCGGCGCTCGGCCGCTTTCATGCGGAAGTTCCCGACGAGCCGGGGCCCGACAGCGGGCGGCTGCGGCGCATGAGCTTCCCCGACGCACCGGGTGCACTCTGGCAGGCGCTGGTCGCCGAGCTACTCAGCGAGCGGCGGATTTCACGCAGCGGCGTTTGGCTCCATCTGCCCGAGCACGTAGTCTCACTCTCGCCGGCCGATGTGCAGCTCGCGCTGAAACTCGCGCCGCTGCTCGTCGCCGGGCGCTTCGATCCGCCCTGGGTGCGCGAGCTCGCCGCCACCGTGCACGAGAGCGAGGAGCGCGTTCGCACGGTACTGCGCAAGCAGGTCGCGCTCGGCGGCGCCTATCAGGTGGTGCGCGACCTCTTCTACGCGCCAGGGCGCATCGCCGAGCTCGCCGCAATCGTCGCGACCCACGCCCGCGAGCATGGCGGCGTGAGCGCCGCCGGCTTCCGCGACAGCGTCGGCCTCGGGCGCAAGCGCGCCGTACAGATACTCGAGTTCTTCGACCGCGTCGGCTACACGCGCCGCGTGCGCGAGCAGCACGTGGTGCGAACCGATTGGAAGGCACCCGTACCCGGTGGTACGACTGGGCTTCAAACCCAGGAGGGGGCGCCAGACGCTTCCTGGTAGGTTCGACTCCTGCTGCCTTCCGCCACTTTTCCCTGCGAGATCACCATGAGCTCATCCGCCAGTGCCCCTCGCCTCACCTCGCTCTCCCACGGGGGCGGCTGCGGCTGCAAGATCTCGCCGGCGATTCTTGCGGATCTGCTGCGGCGTTCGGCGGCCGCCGCGCCCCAGAGCGCGCCTCACGCCGCGCTCCTCGTCGGCACCGAGACCGGCGACGACGCCGCGGTCTATCGGCTGAATGACAGCCAGGCGCTGATTGCGACCACCGATTTCTTCATGCCGATCGTCGACGACCCCTTCGATTTCGGGCGCATCGCCGCCACCAACGCCCTGTCGGACGTCTACGCCATGGGAGGCCGGCCGATCTTTGCGCTGGCGCTGCTCGCCATGCCCGTCAACGTGCTGCCGGCGGAAGTCATCCGCGAGATCCTGAGGGGCGGGGAAACGGTGTGCGCGCAAGCCGGTGTCCCGATCGCCGGCGGTCACAGCATCGACTCCGTCGAGCCCATCTACGGGCTGGCTGCGCTCGGGCTCGTGCACCCCGGGAAAGTGCTGCGCAACTCCGGCGCACGCGCCGGGGATGCCCTCATTCTCGGCAAGCCGCTCGGGGTCGGGATCCTGTCCGCGGCGCTGAAGAAAGGCGCGCTCTCGTCCGACGGTTATCGTCAGCTCATCGATACGACCACGCGCCTGAACAGCGCGGGACCCGGCCTCGCGGCGCTCGCGGGAGTGCACGCAATGACGGATGTGACCGGATTCGGGCTCCTCGGCCATCTGCTCGGCATGTGCCGCGGCGCTGGGCTCGGCGCGGACGTGCGCCTCGCACAGGTGCCGGAGATCGAGGGCGTCCGGGCGCTCCTGATGGCCGGCTACGTGACCGGAGCGTCCGCACGCAACTGGGACTCCTACCGCGACGAGGTGCGCCTGGCCCCCGAGCTCACCCCGCTCGACCAGGCGCTGCTCTGCGATCCGCAGACCTCGGGGGGACTCCTCGTCGCCTGCGCTCCGGAGACGGTTCCCGCGGCGCTGGAGGTCTTCGGGCGGGAGGTTTTCGGCCAGGCGGTGGTCATCGGCGAGATGAGCCCGGGACCGGCGCGGGTGACGGTCGAGCCGTGACCGCGCGCCATGGTCGCCACGGCGATAGAGATGGAGCGGGCTAACGGGTTCGAACCGTCGACCTGTACCTTGGCAAGGTACCGCTCTACCAACTGAGCTAAGCCCGCATCTGAATCAGAACGGCGGATTCTATGTACACCCCCCTGGAAGTCAAGGCGAGTGGGCCACGCCTCAGGCAATGATTCCCCCGGGCACCCAGGGTTTTTACCCCTTGCAAATACATAGATTTATGTACGTCTCTTAACGTCTTAGCTCAGGCCACGCCGCGCGCAGGTAGGCCACCATCGACACGAGCGTGGCCGCGGCAGCGACCTCGGTAAGAATCACGCCGAGCCGATACGTCGGAAGCCCGAAAAGCGGCCACCGGTACAGCATCATCGACAGCCCCACGATCTGCAGGATGGTCTTGTACTTGCCGAGCTGGGAGACGGCTACCTTGCGCCGGGCGCCGATCTCCGCCATCCACTCGCGCAGCGCCGAGATCGTGATCTCGCGGCCGATGATGATGGCGGCCGTGAGCACGATCAGCCAGCGTGGGTCCTTGCTGACCAGCAGTACCAGCGCAACCGACACGATCAGCTTATCGGCGACCGGATCGAGAAAGGCGCCGAGGCGCGAGGTCTGCCGAAAGCGCCGGGCAAAATACCCATCGAGCGAATCGGTGACGCCCGCGGCCGCAAACAGCAGACCCGCCGCCGGATCCGACCAGGGATACGGCATATAGAAAAGCAGCACGATGAGCGGGATGGATGCGATCCGCAGCCAGGTCAGCGTGTTCGGGACGTTAAAGACCATGGCACTCGCGGCTTTCTCTCACGAGCCCGGGTGCAGGTGATCATAAAGGCTTCGGGCGAGGGTGGCGCCAATTCCGGCCACCTGAGTGAGATCCGCCACGCCGGCACGCATCACGCCCTGCAGCCCCCCGAAGTGCTTCAGCAGCGCCCGGCGCTTGGCGGGACCCAAGCCCGGGACGACCTCGAGCACCGACTCGTTGTAGCGCCGAGCGCGCTTGCGCCGGTGTCCGGCGATGGCAAAACGGTGGGCCTCGTCGCGAATGCGCTGGATGAGCCTCAGCGCCGGTGAATGCGCCTCGAGGGTCACAGCTCCCGGAGCCCCGTAGACGAACAGCCGCTCCTGTCCGGGACGCCGGTCCGGGCCCTTGGCCACGCCGATCAGCGTCAGGTCCGCGAAGCCGAGCTCGGCCAGCACCGCGTGCACCTCGCCGATCTGCCCCGCACCGCCGTCGATCAGCAGGAGGTCGGGGGCCGGAACCTCGCCGGCACGCACGTGCCGGTAGCGCCGCTCGAGCGCCTGGCGCAGCGCCCCATAGTCATCACCAGGAGTGACGCCCGTAATGTTGAAGCGGCGGTACTCCTTCTTGAGCGCGCCCTCGGGGCCGAACACCACGCAGGAGGCGACCGTGCCCTCCCCGCCGGTGTGGCTGATGTCGAAGCATTCGATCCGCGCAGGCGGCTCGGGCAGATCGAGCGCGCGCGTCAGCTCGGTGAGCATCTCCTCGACGCCGGCGCGCTGCGAGTGCCGCATCCGCAGCGCCTGGGTCGCGTTCTCGCGTGTCAACTCGACCCACTTTGCCGCGAGTCCCCGCGCCGGGTGGCGTACCTCGACCGTGTGCCCGGCCTCGCCGCTCAGCGCCTCGGCCAGCGCCTGCGCGTCGGGCAGCGCTTGCCCAAGCAGGACCTCCGGCGGCGGCTCGGCCTCGGCGTAGTACTGCATGATGAACGAGGCGAGCGCCTCGTCGGGCTCGGCCAGCAGGGCTCGCGGGAAATAGCTCGTGGTGCCGAGATTGCGCCCGCCACGTACCAGCATGACGCTCACGCAGTACTCGCCCGCCTCCCCGACGATCGCGAGCACGTCCGCGTCGCGCTCGCCGCCCGCGGTCACGACCTGCTGGGCCTGGATGCGCTTGAGCGCCGCGAGCTGATCGCGCAGCTGCGCCGCACGCTCGAACTCGAGCCGCGCCCCCGCCTCCTCCATGCGCGCCGCCAGCTCCGCGTTGACCTCGTCACTGCGGCCTTCGAGCACCTTGAGGGCCGCCTGGATGTCCTGCGCGTAGGCCTCGGGCGCGATGAGCCCGACACACGGCGCCGAGCAGCGGCCGATCTGGTGCTGCAGGCATGGGCGGCTGCGGTTGGCGAAGAAGGTGTCGCGGCAGTTGCGGATCCGGAACAGCTTCTGCAGCTGGTTCAGCGTGTCGCGCACCGCACCGGCGCTCGGGAAGGGCCCGAAGTAGCGCCCGGGGGCAGTGCGCGCGCCGCGGTGGAAGATCAGGCGCGGAAACTCGTGGCGCGCGTCGAGGTGGATGTAGGGGAAGCTCTTGTCGTCGCGCAGCACCACGTTGAAGCGCGGCTTGTGCTCCTTGATGAGGTTGTACTCGAGCAGCAGCGCCTCGGTCTCGGAGTTGGTGACCGTGACCTCGATGGCGATGATCTGCGCCACCAGCGCCTGGACTTTGGGGTTGACGTTGCCGGCGGCAAAGTAGCTGCCCACCCGGTCCTTGAGGCTGCGCGCCTTGCCGACGTACAGCAGCTCGCGGCCGGCCCCGAACATGCGGTACACGCCCGGGCGGCGCGGGAGCGCGGCGATGTATTCCTTGTGATCGAACACGTTCAGACCGACGGCCTCAAGCCCGCACGCACGCAGGCACGCGCCAGCACCTCGCGGAACATTCCCGGCGTCAGCCGCCGGGTCTGGGTGTTGTAGCGGCTGCAATGATACGAGTCGATGAGCCACCTTGCCTCGCCGAGCTCGTGCTCGCGCCCGTGCGCAAACGGGAAGTGAGCACGCGGGAGGCCGCGCGCCAGCAGCAAGGCATCGTGCGCGATGCGCCCGAGGGCAAGGTAGACGCGCGCGGCGGACAGCTCGCCGAGCTCGCCCCTGAGGTAGCCGTTGCAGCAGCGAATTTCCGCGGGCAGCGGCTTGTTGCCGGGCGGTACGCACTTGACCGAGTTGACGATCCGCGCGTCGATGAGGCGCAGGTCGTCGCTCGCAGAGGTCGACTCGGGCGCGCTCGCGAGGCCGAGCTCGTAGAGAGTCCGGTAGAGCAGGATCCCGGCATGGTCGCCCGTGAAGGGGCGCCCGGTGCGGTTGGCGCCGTGCAGACCCGGCGCGAGCCCGACGAGAATGAGCCGCGGCGACGCGGCGCCGAAGGAAGGGACGGGCCGCGCCCAGTAGTCCGCGTGACTCCGGCGGGTGGCCTCGAGGTAGCGTGCGAGGCGCGGGCAGCGCGTGCAGTCGGGGTCGTAGGCGGCGCTGCGCCTCACGGCGCGCTTAAGAGAGGTCATCCATGTGGCGGATGACCGCGTCCGCAAAGCCCGAGGTGCTCATGAGCCTGGCGCCGGGGATCAGCCGCTGCAGATCCTCCTCGACGTTCTTGCGCGCCGCGAGCTCGCGCTTGGGCGCCTTGATCGCCTCGCGCAGCCGCGCCAGGTCGTAGGTGAGCTCCTTGTGCGCGATGGTGCTGGTCACGCCCTTGATGATGAGGTCCGCGGCCTCGCGCCAGCCGAGGTAGCGCAGCATCATCTCCGCCGAGAGAATCAGCGAGCCCGGATTCACGCGGTCCTTGCCGGCGAACCCGGGCGCCGTGCCGTGCGTCGCCTCGAACACCGCCAGCCCGTCGCCGATATTGCCCCCGGGGGCGATGCCGATGCCGCCCACCTGCGCGGCGAGCGCATCCGAGACGTAATCGCCGTTCAGGTTCAGCGTCGCGATGACGTCGTATTCCTCGGGCCGCAGCAGCACCTGCTGCAGGAAGTTGTCGGCGATCACGTCCTTGATGACGATGTCGGTGCCGGTCACCGGGTTGGGGAACTTCAGCCACGGGCCGTCGCCGATCGGGCGCGCGCCGAATTCCTCCCGGGCGAGCTGGTAGCCCCAGTTGCGGAATGCGCCCTCGGTGAACTTCATGATGTTGCCCTTGTGCACCAGCGTCACCGACACCCGGTCGTTGTCGATCGCATAACGTATCGCTTTGCGGATCAGGCGCTGGCTGCCCTCCTTCGACACCGGCTTGATGCCGATGCCGGAGCTCGAGGGGAAACGGATGGCATGCACCCCGAGCTCGCGCTGCAGGAACGCGATCAGCTTGTGCACCTCGGCAGAGCCCGCCGGCCACTCGATGCCGGTGTAGATGTCCTCGGTGTTCTCGCGGAATACCACCATGTCCGTGAGGCTCGCGTCCTGCATCGGGCTCGAGACTCCGGGGAAGTAGCGGATCGGCCGCACGCAGGCATAGAGGTCGAGCGTCTGGCGCATGGCGACGTTGAGCGAGCGCATGCCGCCGCCCACCGGAGTGCCGAGGGGTCCCTTGATGGAGACCACGAACTCGCGCAGCGCTTCGAGCGTCTCCTCCGGAAGCCACTGGCCATAGAGCGCGTTGGCCTTCTCGCCGGAGTAGATCTCCATCCAGGCGATGTGCCGCGCGCCGCCGTAGGCCTTGGCTACCGCGGCATCGACCACGCGCCGCATCGCCGGCGTCACGTCGACCCCGATGCCGTCACCCTCGATGAAGGGAATGATGGGCGCATCGGGTACGTCGAGCGAGGAGTCGGGGTTGACGCCGATGCGGCGCCCCGAGTCCGGGACGACGATGTGCGAGTAGCGCATGGGACGTTTCGGTCAGCGAGCCCAGGGCCGACTCAGGCGCGCTTCTCCGCGCGGCGGCTCCGGCTGTGCTCGGCGATCAGCATCGCGAGCTCGAGCGCCTGCTCGTGGTTGAGGCGCGGATCGACCGTCGAGCGGTAGGCACGCTGCAGATCCTGATCGGTGAGCCCGCGCGCGCCGCCGGTGCACTCCGTGACGTCCTCGCCGGTGAGCTCGATGTGCACGCCGCCGAGGTAGGAACCTGTATCCGCGTGGATGCGGAAGGCGAGCTCGAGCTCCTTCAGGATGTTCTCGAAGCGGCGCGTCTTCAGACCCCCGGTCGTCGTCTCGGTGTTGCCGTGCATGGGATCACACACCCACAGCACCGTCTGTCCGGTCTGCCGTACCGCCTCTATGGCCTTCGGCAGCGCCGCGGCGATCTCCTTCGCTCCGAAGCGGTGGATGAACGTCAGCCGCCCCGGCTGGTTCTGCGGGTTGAGCGCGGTCACCAGTCCCTGCAGCCAGGCCGCATCCATCGCCGAGCCCACCTTGACGGCGACGGGGTTGGAGATGCCACGGAAGTACTCGACGTGCGCACCGTCGAGCGCGGCCGTGCGCATGCCGATCCAGGGCAGGTGGGTCGAGAGGTTGTACCAGCGGTTCTGGCGCGGAATGAAGCGCGTCTGCGCCTGCTCGTAGTGCAGATGCAGCCCCTCGTGGCTCGCGTAGAAGTCCACGAGCGTCGCCTCGTGCACCTGCCGCCCGCTGATCCCCTCGAAGAAGTCGAGTGCGTCGCCGATCGAGCGGACGATGCGCTGGTAGGCGTCCTTGAGCGGCGCCTGGTGCACGAACCCGAGGTCCCAGTACTCGGGGTGATGCAGGTCCGCGAACCCGCCTTCGACCAGCGCACGCACGAAGTTCAGGGTGAGCGCCGCGCGCTCGTAGCCGCGCAGCAGCAGCATGGGATCCGCGGCGCGCGCCGCGGCGGTGAACTCCGGCCGGTTGACGAGATCGCCGCGGTAGCTCGGCAGCGTCACGCCGTCGCGGGTCTCGCTGTCTGCGGAGCGCGGCTTGGCGTACTGGCCGGCCATGCGGCCGACGCGGATGATGGGTTTCTTGAGACCATGCAGCAGCACCAGGCTCATCTGCAGCAGAATCTTCAGCTTCTTCGCAATCGTGTCCGACTCGCAATCGGCGAAGGTCTCGGCGCAGTCACCGCCCTGAAGCAGGAATGCTTCGCCGCGCTGCGCCGCCGCGAGGCGCGCCCGCAGCGCCTCTACCTCCCACGAGACGACGATCGGCGGCAGCCGCGAGAGCTCGGCCACGGTGCGCTCGAGCGCCTTCGGCTCGGCGTAGACCGGCTGCTGCTGAGCCGGCCGGGTCTGCCAGCTCGCGCTGTGCCAGGAAGTGGTTTGGGGGGAGCGCATGGGATCGATCCTAGCATGCGTCCCCGGAGCGGCAGCCCGCTGGCATTGCCGCCTCATCGAGGGCAGAATGCGCGCCTTTTCCAGAGGGCCCTATGCATCGCGTATTGATCCTCGGCGCCGGAAAGATCGGTGCATTGATCTCAGGATTACTTGCCGAATCAGGCAGTTACAAGGTACAGCTGGCCGATATGGATGGCAGCGCGGCCGAGGCCGTCGCGCGTGCGCACGCCGGGCTCGAGCTCAACGCCTTTGCCCTCGATGCGAGCCAGCCCGAGCTGCTCGAGCGCCACCTGGCCAGCCACCCGGTCGATGCCGTCATCTCGGGCCTGCCGTACTACTGCAACCGGGCGGTCGCCGAGGTGGCGCGCCGCGCGCACACTCACTACTTCGACCTCACCGAGGACGTCGAAGTCACCCGCGCCGTGCGGGCGATCGCCGCGGGGGCGACTCAGGCATTCGTGCCGCAGTGCGGCCTCGCACCGGGGTTCATCAGCATCGCGGCAGCCGAGCTCATCACGCACTTCGATGAGCTGCGCTCGGTGAAGCTGCGCGTGGGCGCCCTCCCGCAGCATCCGAACAACGTGCTCAAGTACTCCCTCACCTGGTCGACCGAGGGGCTCATCAACGAATACGGCAATCCCTGCCAGGCGGTGACCGATGGCCGGCTCGCCGAGGTCGCGCCCCTCGAGGGCCTCGAGGAGATCGAGATCGACGGCATGCGCTACGAGGCCTTCAACACCTCGGGGGGCCTGGGCTCGCTCGCCGAGACCCACGGCGCGCAGTGCGAGACGATGAACTACAAGACGATCCGCTACCCCGGGCACTGTGAGCAGATGCGCCTGCTCATGAACGACTTGAAGCTCAATCACGACCGCGGAACGCTCAAGCGCATCCTCGAGAACGCCGTGCCGCAGACACTCCAGGACGTGGTGATCGTCTATGCCGCGGTGACCGGCAAGCAGGACGGGCAGCTGCGGGAGGAAAACTACGTCAACAAGATCTATCCGCAGGTGATCGCCGGACGGCTGTGGTCCGCGATCCAGGTCTCGACGGCCGCCGGCATCGCCGCCGTGGTCGACCTGGTCCTGGCGCACCCGGCCCGCTATCACGGCTTCGTCGCTCAGGAGCAGTTCCGCCTCACCGACATCGTCGCGAACCGCTTCGGCCGCTACTACGCGCCCGGTGGCACCAAGCACGTCTCGGGCGAGTTGATCGTGGCCGGCAAGAGCGGCCATCAGCGCCATCGCCGGGCAGCCGTGCGATGAGCGCCGTCGACGTCAACGCGCTGCTGGCGCGACTCGGGCTCGCGGCGGTGAACTCCGGTACCTGGTCCGGACGACACGGCTGGTCGAAGAGCACCGAGGCGCCGCTCCTCAACGTGAAGAACCCGGCGAGCGGCGCGCTGATCGCACAGGTACGCCCCTCGACCGAGGCGGACTACGAGAGCGTCATCACGAGCGCAGTCGAGGCCGCGAGCGCCTGGCGCGAGGTTCCGGCTCCGAAGCGCGGCGAGGCGGTGCGGCTCCTCGGGGAGGAGCTGCGCAAGTACAAGGCCGACCTCGGCACGCTGGTCTCGCTCGAGAACGGCAAGATCCTCGCCGAGGGCCTGGGCGAAGTTCAGGAGATGATCGACATCGCCGACTTCGCCCTCGGCCAGTCGCGCATGCTCTACGGACTCTCGATGCACTCCGAGCGCCCGCGCCATCGCATGAGCGAGCAATGGCACCCGCTCGGCGTCGTCGGCATCATCTCCGCGTTCAACTTCCCGGTGGCGGTGTGGGCCTGGAACGCCCTGCTCGGCGCGATCTGCGGCAACGCCTGCGTCTGGAAGCCTTCCCACAAGACCCCCTTGAGCGCGCTCGCGGTTCAGCAGGTCTGCAACCGCGTGATGAAGGCCGCCGGCCTGCCGGCGGTCTTTCAGATCTTCATCGACGGCGGCACGGGACTCGCGACCCGCTTCGTCGAGGACCGGCGCGTCGCGCTCATCTCCTTCACCGGCTCGACCGAGGTGGGGCGCAAAGTCGGCGAGCGCGTCGCGGCACGGCTCGGCAAGAGCCTGCTCGAGCTCGGCGGCAACAACGCAGTGATCGTGGATGAGACCGCGAATCTCGACCTCGCCGTGCCCTCGATCGTGTTCGGCGCGGTCGGCACCGCCGGGCAGCGCTGCACGTCCACACGGCGCGTGCTTGCTCATAAGGCCATCGCGGCGGAGCTCGAGAAGCGCCTCATCCACGCCTACAGGCAGGTGCGCATCGGTGATCCGCTCGCGCCGGGAACCCTGATGGGGCCGCTGATCGATGCCAAAGCGGTCGCGGGCTACCAGGCCGCGATCAGCGCCGCTCAGGCGGCGGGCGGCGAGCTGCTCTACGGCGGCAAGGCCATCAAGGGCGATGGGAACTTCGTCGAGCCCGCCATCGTGCGCGCCCGCAACGAGTGGCCGATCGTGCAGACCGAGACCTTTGCGCCGGTGCTGTATCTCATCCAGGTCGAGTCACTCGCCGCGGCCATCGCGGCGCAGAACGCCTCCGCCCACGGCCTGTCGTCGGCGATCTTCACCGACCGGCTGCAGAGTGCGGAGGCATTTCTCTCCGCCGCGGGGAGCGACTGCGGCATCGCCAACGTCAACCTCGGCACTTCGGGGGCGGAGATCGGCGGCGCCTTCGGCGGCGAGAAGGATACCGGCGGCGGCCGCGAGTCGGGATCGGACGCCTGGAAGGCCTACATGCGCCGCCAGACCAACACCGTCAACTGGAGCCGCGAGCTCCCGCTCGCGCAGGGCATAGAGTTCAAGGTCGAGTAGCGCGGCGGTTGGGCGCGCGGCGGCCGCCGCCGCCCTCACCGCCCCGGCAGATGCAGCGAGAAGCGTGCACCGCCGAGCGGCGACTCATCCACCTCGAGCCGTCCGCCGTAAAGATCGACCGTGTCTCGCACCATGGCGAGCCCGAGCCCGTGCCCCGGGACGTTCTCGTCGGCGCGCACTCCGCGCTGCAGCACACGCGGGCGGTCCTCGGCGGCGATCCCGGGGCCGTCGTCCTCGACGGACACGACGAGCTTCTGGCGCACAGGCGCCAACTCGTCGTTTCGGGTGGTCAGGCGCACGCGGCCGCGGCACCACTTGCAGGCGTTGTCGAGCAGGTTGCCGATCATCTCGGTGACATCCCCACGGTCGCCCACGAACAGGCTTGCCGGCGCGACGTCGAGCTCGAGCGAGAGATCCTTGTGCCCGTACACCCGCAGCAGCGCCGCGCGCAGCTCGGCCCCGACCGTTGCGAGATCGACCGGCGCCTGTCCGATGAGCGCCCCGCCGGAGGCGGCGGCGCGGTTCATCTGATGCTCGATGATCCCGGTCATCCGGTCGATCTCGGTGCTGATGGTGCCGCTGCGCTCACTGCCCGGGAGCACCGCCCGCATGACAGCGAGGGGGGTCTTCAGGCTGTGCGCCAGGTTGCCGAGGGTGTCGCGGTAGCGCGCCACGCGCTTGCGCTCCCCCGCGAGCAGCGTGTTGAGGTTCATCGCGACGCCCGAGAGCTCGCGGGGATAGCCGCTGCCGATCGTGTCACTTCGCCCCTCTTCCACCTCGTGGATCTCCCGCTCCATGCGGCGCACCGGCGCCAGCACCCAGCGCAGCAGCGCCGCCAGCACGGCGAGCAGCAACACGGTCAGGCCGACGAACCAGCCGATCAGCTCCTGGCGGAATCGCGACAGCTGCTCCTCGAAGGGAGTGAGGCTCACCGCGACGCTGAAGGTGAACCCCTGCGGCTCCTGCGGATCATCGGCGAACTGAATGGCTCGGCTCTCGATGGCGACGCGGTAGCGGCTGCCGAAGCTCGCGAAGCTGACGCTGCGGGCGCCGAGTTTCAGCAGCGGTCCGAAACCGCCCGTGAGCCCTGCCATGGACGGCGAGCGCCACTCGTGATGCAGGGACCGGATCTGCGCGTACAGCCCCGAGTGGGGCGTCGCGAGGCGCGTATCGAGAGATTGCGGTGCGGGCGCGTAGCTGCCGTCCGGCTGCGGCTCGGCCGCCGCGATCAGCGCCACCATCTGCCGGTCGAGCTGCTCCTCGAGCGAGCGCTCCGAGAGCGCGCGGAAGCCCGAGTCCAGCACCCAGATCATGACGCCGGAGAACAGCGCCAGCGGCAGGGCGATCGACAGGAGCAGCCGCCGGCTGAGCGAGTGCACGAGTACGGTGCTAGGACGCCGGATCGCGCGGCAGCGCAAAGCGATAGCCGCGGCCGCGCAGCGTCTCGATGGGCTTGAGCTCCTCCTGCGGGTCGAGCTTGCGGCGCAGCCGCCCCACCAGCACCTCGATCACATTGCTGTCGCGCTCGAAATCCTGGTCGTACAACCGCTCGGTGAGCTCGGTCTTGGAGATCACGTCTCCGGCCCGCAGCATCAGGTGCTCGAGAATCCGGTACTCGAAGGTCGTCAGCTCGATGGCGGCGCCGCTCACGCGCACCGTCTGTGCGCGCGTATCGAGCTCGACCGGTCCGCAGCGGAGCAAGGGGCTCGCCCAGCCACCCGAACGGCGCAGCAGCGCCTGCACCCGCGCCAGCACCTCCTCGAAGTGAAAGGGCTTGGCGACATAGTCGTCCGCCCCGGCCTGCAGTCCCTCGACCTTGTCCTGCCAGTTGTCGCGTGCGGTGAGGATCAGGATCGGGTAAGTCTTGCGCGCCGCGCGCAGGCGGCGGATCACTTCGAGCCCGCCGAGGCCGGGAAGCCCCAGGTCGACGATGGCGACGTCGAGCGGATACTCGCTCCCGGCGAACAGACCCTCGTTGCCGTCGGCAGCCTCATCCACGGTGAAGCCCGCCGCGGCGAGCCGCGTCTTGAGCGTCTCGCGCAGCGCCGCCTCGTCCTCGACCACCAGCACTCGCATGCCTCCCCCTCAGTACGGGATGTGTCAGAGGAACACGCCGCTCGCCGCGTCCACGCGTACCGTCCACACGCGCCCCGCCTCGTTGAGGAGCCGCAGCACGTAAACGGTGCGGCCGTTCTCCTGCTCCGTGCCGGCCTTGACGACCCGCGCATGGAAACGTTCCTCGGCCAGCTTCACCGCCTGGTCCATGCTCATCGAGGCCGCAGTCAGCACGATCACCGCCGGCTCAGGTGGGGCGGACGGTGCGGAGGGTGATGCGGCGCTCGCGGCCCCCGCAGCGCCCGGGCCCGTCAACAGCAGGGCAAGCCCGATGAATCGTCGCACGTTCATGGCTCCGGCAAGCCTAACGCATCCGCTGCCCTGGTCGCACCTCGGCTGCGCGCCTCGCTCGCTTCAGCCGCCGTTCAGCTTCGTCTCCGTCCAGAGCTCATCCCACTGCGCCGCCGACAGCCGCTCGAGCACCAGCCCGCGCTCGGCCGCGAGCCGTTCCATGTTGCCGAAGCGGCGCTCGAACTTCGCATTCGCGTTGCGCAGCGCCGCCTCCGCATCCAGCTCCAGGTGGCGGCTCAGGTTGACGACCGCAAAGAGGAGATCGCCGAGCTCGGCGGCCACGTCCCCGCCGGCGCCGCCCCCCGCCGGCTCGCCGCCCGCCGCGAGTGCTGCATCCAACTCGCCGAGCTCCTCGTCGACCTTGGCGCGCACGCCAGCGGCATCCGGCCAGTCGAAGCCGACGCGCGCCGCACGGCGCCCGAGCTTCGCCGCGCGTACCAGTGCGGGAAGCGCCCTGGGCACTCCCGCCAGCGTGCCGCGCTCACCGTCGGCGCCGGCCGCCTGCTCACGCTCGCGTGCTTTCTGTGCCTCCCACTCCCGCGGCAGATGCTGCGGCTCGATGCTGGCGCCGGCGAATACATGCGGATGACGCCGCACGAGCTTGCCATGAATGGACTCGGCGACCTCCGCGAAGTCGAACCAGCCGCGCTCCTCGGCCATGCGGGCGTGAAACACGACCTGGAAGAGCAGATCCCCGAGCTCATCGCGCAGCCGCTGATGCTCGCCGCGCTCGATCGCGTCGGCGACCTCGTAGGCCTCTTCGATGGTATAGGGCGCGATGGTCTCGAAGGTCTGCTTCAGGTCCCAGGGGCAGCCGCGCTGCGGATCGCGCAGCCGCGCCATCAGCGTGAGGAGTGCCTCGAGCGCGCGTTGCGAATCGCTCATCGGGCGGCGTGCTCGAACGGCAGCGGACCGACGCACAGGCGATAGAGCGTCAGCAGCATCCCGGCGGTCGCGCCCCAGATGGTGTGCCCCGCGAAGGGGATGTCCCAGAACTCGACCTCTTCGCCGCTGCGGATGAGGCGGCGGCGCTCCCGGCGGAAGTTGGCCGCATCGAAGATATACTCGAGCGGCACTTCGAAGGTCCCCTGCACTTCCTTGTGGTCCGGCAGGAGCGTGAACCCCTCCCGCACGAAGCCGACGACCGGCGTGATGCGAAAGCCCGTGATGACGATGTGGTCCGGAAGGTAGCCGGCCACCGACACCAGCCCCGCGTCCAGTCCGATCTCCTCGCGCGCCTCACGCAACGCCGCGGCCGCCGGGCCGGGATCGCTCGCCTCGATGCGGCCTCCGGGAAAACTCACCTGTCCGGCGTGGGTGCGCAGCCGCGCGGAGCGCTCGGTCAGGAGCACAGTGGTCCGCTGCCGCTCGATGAGTGGAATCAACACCGCGGCCGGCGTCGGCGCAGCAGGCAGCGAGCGCCGGTAGATCTCGCTGTCCACCAGTGACAGTCCCGGCAGGATCCAGTCCGCGGCATCGTGACGCGGCACCGTGTCGGCCAGCCTGGCGCGAATGATCGCCGCCCAGTCGCGTTGCCCCGCGGCGCCTTCCGGTCTCTCAGCCACCACCGCTCGTGCCGCCCTTGATGCCGCCGCGGGTCAGCTCCGCGGGGTCGAGGAGCTTGTCGAGCTCCGCGGCCGGAAGCTGCGTCATCTCCCGGGCGACCTCGCGGATCGGGCGGCCCTGCGCGTACGCCGCCTTGGCGATCGCCGCACCCTTCTCGTAGCCGATCACCGGGTTGAGCGCCGTCACCAGGATCGGGTTGCGATCGAGCGCCTCGGCGATGCGCGCCTGGTTCACCTTGAATCCGGCGATCGCGCGGTCGGCGAGCAGCCGCGATACATTGGCGAGCAGCGAGATGCTCTCGAGCAGGTTGTGCGCGATGACCGGCAGCATGACGTTCAGCTGGAAGTTGCCCGACTGCCCGGCGATCGTGATGGTGGTGTCGTTGCCGATCACCTGCGCCGCCACCATGGTGGTGGCTTCCGGGATCACCGGATTCACCTTGCCGGGCATGATGCTGCTGCCGGCCTGCAGCGCCGGCAGCGAGATCTCGCCGAGGCCGGCGAGCGGCCCGCTGTTCATGAGGCGCAGGTCGTTGGCGATCTTCATCAGGCTCACGGCGATCACCTTGAGCTGACCGGAGAGCTCCACCGCCGTGTCCTGGGCCGACAGCGCCTCGAAGTAGTTGGCCGCCGGCGCGAACGCGACGCCGGTGATCGTGGCGAGCTCCTCGCAGAAGCGCAGCCCGAACTCCGGATGCGCGTTGATACCGGTGCCCACCGCAGTGCCGCCCTGGGCGAGCGCCAGCAGCCGCGGCTCCACCGAGCGCAATCGCGCCAGGCCGTTCTCGATCTGGGTGCGCCAGCCCGAGAGCTCCTGCCCGAGCGTCACCGGCATGGCGTCCATCAGATGGGTACGGCCGGTAGTGACGGTGTCGGCGAGCTCGCGCTCGCGCCTCGTGAGCACGTCGCGCAGATGCGTGAGCGCCGGCACGAGCGCCTGCCGCACGGCGAGGGCGGCGCTCACGTGGATGGCGGTCGGAATCGAGTCGTTGCTGCTCTGCCCCATGTTGACCTGGTCATTGGGGTGCACGGCGCTCTTGAGGCGCGCGCTCGCGAGCGCCGCGATCACCTCGTTGGCGTTCATGTTGGTGCTGGTTCCGGAGCCGGTCTGGAACACGTCGATGGGGAAGTGCGCGTCGTACTTGCCCGTGGCAACCTCGGCGGCGGCCGCCTCCACCGCCTCGGCCACCTTCGGTTCGAGGAGCTTCAGGCGGCGGTTGGCGCGCGCGGCCGCCTGCTTGACCAGTGCCAGCGCGGCGATGAAGCCGCGCGGCATGGTCAGGCCGCTCACCGGAAAGTTGTCCACGGCGCGCTGGGTGTGCGCGCCCCACAGCGCGTCCGCAGGCACCTTGAGCTCGCCCATGCTATCGCGCTCGACCCGGAAGGAAGTCGTCATGAGTGCACTCCGCCGTATGCGTTATGATGATAACGCATGCCCGCAAGCTCCAGCGACGCCGTCGGCCCACTCGAGGCGCTCTCACCCGTAGACGGACGCTACGCCGGCGCGGCGGCGCCATTGCGTGCGCTGCTCTCGGAAGCGGCGCTGATCCGCGAGCGCGTACGCGTCGAGGCGCAGTGGCTGCTGCGGCTGACCGCCGCGGTGCCGCAACTGCCGGGGGCGAAGCTGAGCGCGGCGGTGCGCAAGCGCGCTGAGCAGCTCGCGGCGGCGCCCGAGGAGGGGGCGGCGCCCGCCGTCAAGGCCATCGAGGCGCGCATCAATCACGACGTCAAGGCGGTCGAGTACTACGTGCGTGAGCAGCTCGCGGCCGCCGGTGCCTCGCCGGCCACTCTCGAGCTGGTGCACTTCGGCTGCACCTCCGAGGACATCAACAACCTCGCCTATGCACGGCTCCTGCAGGGCGCCCGCAAGCTCCTCGCCGGCGTCCTCAGGGCGCGCATCGACGAGCTGGTGGCGCTCGCGCACCGCTACGCGGACAGCGCCATGCTGGCGCGCACCCACGGACAGGCCGCGAGCCCCACCACTCTCGGCAAGGAGCTCGCCAACTTCGCGGCGCGTCTGATGCGCGCGGACGCGCGCTGGGCCGCGGTCGCCATTCTCGGAAAGTGGAACGGCGCGGTCGGCAATTTCAATGCGCACGCCGCGACGCTGCCCGCGGTCGACTGGCCGGCGGTGGCGCGCGCCTTCGTGGAATCGCTCGGGCTCGAGTACAACCCCTACACCACTCAGATCGAGCCCCACGACTGGATCGCCGAGTACTGCGACGCGCTCGCCGCGGCCAACGTGGTGCTGATCGATCTCGCCCGCGACATGTGGGGCTACGTCTCGCTCGGCTATCTGCGCCAGCGCATGGTGGCGGGCGAAGTCGGCTCCTCCACCATGCCGCACAAGGTGAATCCGATCGATTTCGAGAATGCCGAGGGAAATCTCGGGCTCGCCAACGCGCTGCTGCGCCACTTCGCGGAGAAGCTGCCGGTGTCGCGCTGGCAGCGCGACCTCACCGACTCGACCGTGCTGCGCAATCTCGGCGTTGCGCTCGGGCACACGCTCATCGCCTGGAGCGCGCTCGGGCG
>Ga0335081_10000971_pt1 | contig 45988 bp, 44 predicted proteins | sample Lox_Sample_35_FD_206713 | JGI IMG/M metagenome (GOLD analysis project Ga0335081, IMG submission 206713) | Soil microbial communities from Loxahatchee National Wildlife Refuge, Florida, United States - Lox_Sample_3.5 | ecosystem: Environmental > Terrestrial > Soil > Wetlands | place: USA... | reverse complement strand
TGGCGCCAGTTTTCGGGCGAAGGGGTCGACATCAAGGCCGTGGGGTCCGTCGCATACAAACTCGCGCTGGTGGCTGCGGGACGAGCCGATGCCACGTTCACGCTCACGCCCAAGAATGAATGGGACATCATTGCCGGCGCCGCCCTGGTCGAAAGCGCCGGAGGATTTGTGGCTACGCTCGATAAGGCAAAGGTCATCGGGAACCGCCGCAATCCGCGCATTTCAGGTTTGATGGCGTGTGGACCGTTTCTGAAAGATGAACTGATCGCGCTGCTCGAGAAACACACTTCGATGCCGGAGCAGGCGCGCTCGCGATGATCACCATTGTGTCTGGTCTGCCGCGCTCGGGTACTTCGCTGATGATGCAGATGCTGGTCGCCGGCGGAATGACGCCGCTTTCCGATGGCGAGCGTGCCGCCGACGCCGACAATCCCAAAGGTTATCTCGAGTGGGAGCGCATCAAGCAACTGCCGAATAATCCTGGCTGCATTGCCGAAGCGGAAGGCAAAGTCGTGAAGGTGATTTCGCGGCTGCTCCTGGCTTTGCCTGGCGGGCATGAGTACCGCGTGATCTTTATGCAGAGGCCGTTGCCGGAAGTATTGGCATCACAGGATCAGATGCTGCACCGCCGCGGAACTTACAAAGACGGCATCGACCCGGCGGCGATCTCGGCAGCGTTTGAGAAACATCTGCGCGACGTTTATGCCTGGTTGGATTCACGCCCTGATGTGAAAACGCTGCGTGTGTCCTATCACGATGCGCTGCGGAATCCGGAAGAAGTTGGCCGGAAGGTGTCCGAATTTCTGGGGATCAAGTTGAATCCGGAAGCACTGGCCGCACAGGTGGACGGATCGCTCTATCGGAATCGCACTCCATAGGGCCGATTTCCGCCGGAATCGGTTTGAAGGGGCACGGCTTCAGCCGTGCCGTAAGGTCTGGCAACTGAGAAGGGCTTTAGCCCTTGAGCTACTAATCTGCCGCGAAGCCCGCCTGCGGATTTTCCCGCTCCTGCCGCTTCATACGATTGGACGGCAGGCCGGCATCGCGAATCTTATAGAGCAGCGCGCGATAGCTGATACTCAGGGCACGCGCGGCCTGCTTGCGGTTCCAGTGATGATTCTGCAGAACCTTCAAGATCACTTTGCGCTCCAGTTCGCGCACCGCCTGGCGGGTCAGCTGCTTCAGAGAAATCTGCCCATCGACTGGAATTTCGGTGTTGAAGAAGTCGGTGCTGCGCGGCGCCAGATCCGACGTGATGACGTCCTCGCTGCCCAGAATCACATAGCGCTTGACCAGGTTCTCCAGCTCGCGGATGTTGCCCGGCCAGTGGTACTTCTGCAGCGCTGTCATCATCTCGGCAGAGAGCGGTTTTGCGCGGCAGTTGTATTTGCGGTTCAGAAAGTCGAGAAAGTACTCGACCAGCTCTGGGATGTCGCTTGCGCGCTCGCGCAACGGCGGCAGATGCAGATTCACGACGTTGATGCGATAGAACAAATCGGAGCGGAAAGTTCCGTTTTCGATTTCCTGCTCGAGCTTGCGATTGGTCGCGCATACCACCCGGACTTCAACTTTTTTGTCTTCCTGCGCGCCGATGCGGCAGAACTGTCCGTCTTGCAAGAGCTGCAGCAGCTTGGATTGCAGCGGCATGTCGAGCTCTGAAATTTCGTCGAGGAACAGCGTGCCGCGATGCGCCATCTCTACGCGGCCGGGCTTCACGCCGTAAGCGCCGGTGAAGGCTCCCTTTTCGTAGCCGAACAGTTCGCTTTCCAGCAAAGTGCCGGGAATGGCCGGGCAATTGACCTTCACCCACGGGCCACTGCGCCAAGGCGATGCGGCATGGATCATACGGGCAATGATGTCCTTGCCGGTTCCGCTTTCTCCCTGAATCAGCACCGGAACGTTGGCGCCTGCAAGTTTTGTGAGGCGGTCGCGCACTGCGCGCATGGCTTCGGTGCGGCCAAAAACGATGCTCTCGGGTGGCATCTCCCCAATGGGCTGAACGAGCGTATTTACGCCAGTAGTTGTCATTTGATCGCCTGTCTTTTGCCTGTCAGGGGGGAGCACCACTCAAAGTGCACCCAGAGAGCCAAACCTGTCACTTCCGAGGGAGGTAGGATAATTTAACCTATGTTATTGACCAATATCAACTTACCAAAGGTCTGGAGAAGAAACAGCCGGTAACCGGAGGATGGTCGCAGAAGTAACATCTTCCTGTCACCGATGCGCAAATCTTTTCACAGGGATGAAACGAGTTTCCTCCGCCGCGAAGAAGCCTTGCCTTGGGCCAGAGGACGGGAAAACTTCAAGCCGAGCAGATAGTAGCCGTGCCCAGCGGTTGTACGCAGGGTTCTGGCTCGCAATGAGCGCGCAGCGCGCGGCGTCAGCGCCGCTACGGGGGAACTAGGGATTTCCAGGTTAAGGTCGCCGCTTGAAGGCATTATCCTGCGCACAGCGACCAGCATTCCGCCAGCGCTAACGTTCAGGGCGGTGGCGAACTCCAGAAATTCCTTGCCCTCTTTGTCCCGGCTGCGAACGAAAACTGGAATAGCCAGGGGCAGCCGAGCCCATTTGCGCCGCTCGGTTTGGCGGGCATGCCCGTTCATGCAGAGATCTCCTAAGGTCTCCTGTACGGGCTTTTAAAGCACATCAGTGGCCAATTCCAGGACGATTCCCATGCGAAACCCACAGCCGATCAGCAATTCAACCCATCAGGAACGGCAAACCATGGAACAAAACGGGTCCTGACGGCAGTTATTTCGCTTTACGTTCTCCTCCCCGCAGGAGCGTACCAGTGCTCGCGGCCCATCCGAAGTGCAAGGTTTTGCTACACTTGGGTAATTCGGTTTCATTTTTCGTTGACAAGCCGAATGGACTGACTTACGATTCGCTTACCGCACTCTTCAGAAGGAATCGGGTACGGTTCCCCCTTCTCCCCGCGTTCAAAGTGGTAGTTCTACATGGCTTCTGCCCAAAAGAACACGTGTGTTTCGGACGAGGGGATGGCACCAGCGGCGCGGGTGTCGCCCGCGCCCGACGCTGACATTCCGCATCCGGAAAATCTGCTCGAGGAGTACAAAGATCTCCGCGAACGCTATCTGCGGACGACCAACGCGCTGGGCTCGGCCGCGCACGATCTGAAGACGCCGCTTTCGATTCTCAATGGGTATATCGAACTGCTGCAAAGCGAAAAGCTGGGCCCCGTCAGCGACCGCCAGCGCGAAGTTCTCGGCGACATGCGGGAGAGCGGAAAACGTCTCGAGCAATTCATTCAGGACTTCCTGACCTACAGCGCCCTTGAAACCGGTGGGCTGCGGATGCAGTTCGAATCGGGCAATATCAACGACTGCCTCTCAGGCGTGTGCCGGCTGTGGTCGAATCGCTTTCAGCAAAAGGGAATCGCGCTTTACTTTCTCCCCAATGACAAATTGCCCGTCTTCCCGTTTGATACGGCCAAGCTGGAGCGTGTGATTTCCAACTTGCTCGAGAACGCGTACAAGTTCACGCCTCAAGGCGGAACCGTCTGGTTGCATGCCGAGCCTTCCATGTGGGAACGCCGAGCGGCTTCGCTGCCCTCAGGATCTGAGCGTCGCCGGCAGAACATTGCGCATCCAAATTCGGTCAAGGTGAGCGTCTCCGATACGGGCCCGGGAATTCCGGCGGAATTTCATCTGGAAGTTTTCGACGACTTTTTCCGTCTGCCCGGCACCGAAGAGCAGGACGGTACTGGCCTCGGATTGGCGATCGCTCGCCGCCTGGTGCAAGGGATGGGTGGCAAGATCTGGGTAGAGAGCGACCCCGGAGCAGGCTGCAAATTTTCATTTCTGATTCCGTTTAAACCGGTCTTAGCCGCCTCCAGCAAAGGAAAGAATCGATGAAATCAACCGCCAAGATTCTGCTGGTCGACGACGAGCCCGGCATGCTGCGCTACATCAAAACGCTGCTTGAGGTCGACGACTACAAGGTCGAGACCGCGACCACCTGCGAGGAAGCGCTCGCGAAGATCGACAAGGGGCTGGAACCGGATCTGGTCTTGCTCGATGTGCTGATGCCCGGAATCGATGGCTTGCAGACTCTCGAACAGCTTCGCCAGAAACAGCCTGCAGCGAAAGTTGTGATGCTTTCCTGCGTCAGCGACACGCGCAAAGTGGTGCAGGCAATGAAGCTGGGCGCGCAGGATTATCTGACCAAGCCTTTTCAGAAAGCGGAACTCGACGCTGTCATCGATCTGAGCCTCGGGCAAGGCAAACAAACGTTTGGAGGAGAAGTCGAAGAACTTGCCGACGACGTTTTCTTCATTGCTGCCAGCCCGGCCATGCGAAAAATTCGCTCCCAGGCTGCGCTCGTTGCCAATGTCGACATTCCTGTCCTGCTTCTGGGCGAGAGCGGCACCGGCAAGGAAGTTCTGGCGCGACTGATTCACAAACTCTCACCGCGCGCGCATCGCACGTTCCTGAAAGTGAATTGCGCCGCCGTCCCGGCTGATCTCCTGGAAAGCGAACTGTTCGGCTATGAGCCCGGAGCGTTTACGGGCGCGACGCACGCCAAGCCGGGAAAGTTCGAGCTCTGCAACAAGGGCACGATCCTGCTCGATGAAATCGGCGAGATGCCGCCGCTGTTGCAGGCGAAGCTGCTCCACGTCTTGCAGGATCAGCAGTTCTCGCGCCTGGGCAGCCGTTCGGTCATCAAGGTGGATGTCCGTATCCTGGCCGCGACCAACATCAACATTCCCGAAGCGCTCGCCACCAAGCGGCTGCGCGAAGACCTTTACTATCGTTTGAACGCATTCACGCTCAGCCTGCCGCCGCTGCGCGAACGCAAGGAAGAGATTCCGATTCTCCTGAAGCACTCGATGACGCGCATGGCCGAGCGCTACGCGCGCACTCCGCTGCCGCTTTCGCCGGCGTTGCTGCAGGCCTGCCAGAATCACTCCTGGCCTGGAAATCTCCGCGAGCTGAATAACTTTCTGAAGCGATATCTGATTCTGGGAGATGAGAGTCTTGCCGTCACTGAGCTGTTGCCGAAGAACGACGGCACGGGCGGCGGCCCCGGCGATGCGTATGGGAAGAAATCAGACACCGGCGGGTTGAAGTCTCTTGGGCGCTCCGCCAAAGATGAAGCCGAGGCGCAAGCGATCACACAGGCTCTGGAACAAACCAACTGGAACCGCAAGCAGGCGGCCGCGCTGCTCCAGATCAGCTACAAGGCCCTGCTGTACAAGATCCGGCAATACGGAATCGCCGAAACCCGGAGCCACCACAAGCTTTCAGCCGGCGCGTAAGAAGATTTCCGAGCGACCAGCTTGAAGCCGATGCCATCCTGAGCAGGGTCCCCAGCTCTCCCGATCGGTGCTCAATCGCACCACGCCCCTCAGCATTAGACCGACTGCTACCCACTCAGTGGCACTGATGAGTGTAATTGCGATTTCTCGCCAACTACACCCGGAAAAGCACCCGATAATTGACAACTGAAAGTTGGGGATATTAAATATCCAGCATTCCCCCTCGGTAACGTACTTCCCTCGCCGAGGGCTTATTCTTTTCGGATTTTTCCCTGGACGTTTCTCGGCCCCGCTTTCACATTTCAGCGATGGTAAGTGAGGGGTGTACATATGTCCCGATATCGCAGGCCACGCTGCGGAGTTCCGGCCGTATTGCTTCTCGTAGCAAGTACAGTTTCATGCGGAGGAGGTGGCACATCGACTCTGACTCCGCCGCCCCCACCGCAGCTATCGTCTAGCAAGTTGGGCCCTCACGTACTCGGTGCTCCGAACAATGCCGGTGCCTCTGTCATTCTCGCTGCATGTCCGCGGGTTGTGAAATGGGTGGCTCCGTCCCCCGGGATCGATGTTGCGATCTCCAATTACAAAAGCCGCTGTCCCGGCGGGACAGTGATTCTCAGGGTCTACATTTCTCCATATATGGCGGTGTATACAGTGACAAACGATCCTGCCGCTTCCGCCAATGATTTTTGGAGCAAAATGCTGACTCAGGGACTGAGTGCGACGGGGCCAGCAACTCAGATCGACTGGCTGGAGGGGCCGAATGAAGTAGACAATCTCCCAAACTGGTACAGCGACCCAGCGGCTGCCAACTGGGTGGCCTCCTTCTGGTCGACCCTAGCTGATCTCATGCATAACGCTGGCTACAACCCGTTAGTTGGATCGTTGACCGCGGGTCAGCCTTCTCCCGCTACGCTCTTTACACTGGTCGCAACGGCGATGAAGGCAAAAACATACAAGTGGGGATGGAGCTACCACTCCTATACGTTTGGCGCGACCATGAGTGTCAGTACAGAAAGCGTTTATGCGCTGTACTACCGCCAAATTCGCGATCAAAACAGTCTGGCAGGGATTCCTCTCGTTTTGAGTGAAGGCGGGTATCTGACCACAAGCTCAACGGGTTGGCAGGGACAGCTGACGAACGACCAGTATCTCTCCTGGCTGCAGTGGTTCGATACCCAGCTGAAGCAAGATCCCGAAGTCTCGGGCTTCACGGTCTTTCAGGTTGGCAACACTACTGACTGGCAAACCTTTGACTTGACGCCCATTGCTCCACAGCTTGAGAGTTATCTAATTACAGGCTCGTGAGATTCAATCTTGTTAGGTAGTCTGTGGGACACCTCAGTAATTTATACGCATGATGATTTGGATGAGGCGTTAACCACTCATCGACCCATAAGGGTCGCCGGCCTCGCCGCCGCAGGATGACATCATTATCCTATTGAGCCGCTACGGAACCTGCAGCGTGACCGTGCTGCTCTTCACATCGCTGCCCGCAGTGGCAGTTACCGTGATGGTGTAATTCCCTGCGGGAGTGCCGGCGACCGGAGGCTGAATCGCAGTATGGCTGCACGATGGAAGCAGTAGAAGCAGTCCGAAGAGCAGGCTGAGCATCAAAGGGGCAACGAGGCGGCGCCGGCCACCTCTGAATCCCGCTCCCAGGAAGGCGAGCCCAGGTACGAGCAGCCAGATCGCATAAAATCTCGGGGCGAACAAGCTGCCGGTCACGATCGGCCGCGGCTGAGTCGTGATGTTGAGCGTCGAGGTGACGCCGCTGGTGCTGATTAGCGTCGCCGGGCTGTTCGTGAAATTGCAGGCTGCGCCGGCGGGCAGATTGGAGCAGGAAAGCGAGACACTCGTCGCGTAAATCGGATGCGGCGTCAGTTGCACCGTATAGGGCGCCGTGTCACCGGCCGCGGCAATGGTCTGATTGCTGGGGCTGACCGATATCGAGTAATCCGACATTAGCGCTGGCACCGAGGTTTGCGCCAGAACGATGTTGCCCGGTCCCATGACCTGAACGGTGCCGCCGTTGAAGGTAGCCTGCGTCCCGCTGCTGGAAGCAGTGGGTGTTACAACGATGGTGAGAGTGGCTGTCGATCCGGATTGCAATTGCTGCAGGTTGCAGCTGATGCTGCTGCCGGTCGAGGCTCCGCCGCAAGTCCCGCCGGTAAAGTTGGCGGAAACGAACGTCAGAGGAACTCCAGTAACGGACGGGTTGAGGTTGTCTGTGATGGTGATGTTGTTGGCCAGATCGGGACCGTTATTCGTAATGGTGTAGGTGAACGTGGCCTGATTACCCGCGCTGATGTAGGTCTGACTCTGTCCTACCGTAAGCACGCCTGAAATCGACAAACTGAGAGCGCTGCCCAGTTGAGCTACGAAGGAGTCAGTGCCGCCGTTGTAACTGCCTCCCTCGACGGCGGGAAGCGGCTCCGACACGCGCAGATCCGCGGCATTAGTGTCGCCAGCCAGATAAGCGTTCTGATTGACGTCGAGCGCGATGCCGGTCCCTTCGTTAAGCCCATGGCCGCCGAAATAGGACGCCCAGGATGCGGTCTGACCCTGACCGGTGACAGCCACGGTGTTGATACGCGCGATGAAAGCATCCTGCGTCGCATTAAAGCCGCACTGCAATGGACCGCAGCTGAGCGTAGGGAAATCAGAGGACTGGGTCCAACCGGTGAGCAACGCGCCGCTGCCGCTATCCACCGTAATGGCAAGTCCCTTCTCGTCGGCCGAGCCGCCCAGATACGAGAAATAGCTCAGGGTCACGTTGGTTGCGGTTCCAGTCGAAGTGCTCGTGGGATTGCTCAAACGTGCCACAAAGGCGTCGCTGGGCGGTGGCGATCCCGCAGGCGCCGGGCAGGCGCCAGAGGTCACGCTGGGAGAGTCGAGGCAATGCTGATAAGACGCTGACGTGCTCAGAGACGTAACGCTGGAGGCGATGTCAGTGGAATTCGTTGTGCCAATGATGTAGGCGTTGGCTGCGCCAGGATCGAGGGCAACGCCCAGACTGGAGTCCGTACCCGTACCTCCGACATAGGTCGACCACACCAATTGCTGGCCCTGCGCGGCATTGGGATTCAATTTCGCCACAAACGCATCGGGATTATCGTTCGGCGAGGTGCTGCAGGTTACCGGCCCTATGATCACCGTCGTGGGCGGCTGGTTGATGCAAGGCTGGTATGCATTGAGGATCGGAAAGTCGGTGGTCGCACTCGATCCGCTGTAGCTGAAATTGGTCGTTCCCGTGAAGTAGACATTGCCGTTGGTATCGACCGCAATCCCGCCGCCGTCGGCGATCAGGCCCGAGGTAGGGAAACTTCCGCCCCCAAAGTAGGTTGAGTAGGCGATGCTGCCGGTGCGCGGCGCATTGGTGTTGACTTTCGTCACAAAGAATTGTGTGGGGGCACGAGGCGCGATCTGAAACGGAAGCGCCTGCGGCAGTGTGCTCGCGGGAAACTGATCGGTTGTGCTGGCGGCATCGCTTGACTGTGTCGTTCCGGTCACATAAACGAATCCCGAGGCATCAATCGTCATGCCGGTGGCCGCGTCGGTGTTGTTGCCGGAGAGATACGACGAATAGAGCAGCGCTAGTCCGTCAAATCTCAGCGCGCTCACAAAGACGTGAGAGGTACCGGTGCTCCCCGGTTCTGGCGTTGTCTGATACGCTGTGGTCGGAGTGGTCGGAAACGCGGCGGTGCCCCCGATTCCGGATGTGGTCGTTCCCGCCACAAATGCGTCGCCGCTGCCATCGACCTTAATTCCAACCGGGGTATCGATGCCGCCGCCGCCAAGGTAGGTGACGAAATCAAGAGCGGCAACGATCGATCCGAGCGGCGGCGTGATCTTGGCAATGTAAACGTTCTGCGCACCGGCCAGGGTCGTCTGCAATGTTCCAACCGCGGGAAGCCCCGGGGAGGTCGTCGATCCCGTCAGATAGATGTTAAAGCTGCCATCGACCGCAATCGACGTGGCCCCTTCGTCTCCAGTGCCACCGAAATAACTGGAGAAGCTCAGAATGGGATCGATAATTAGCTCGCGCGAGCGGTCATAGCGACCGATGCTGAATCCGGCCCGGTTGTGTCCACGCAGGCTGAAACTCGCCTCCACCGGCTCTTTCTTGCCGGCGATCTCTTGATATACGCGAGGGCTTTCGAAACGCACGCTGGTTTCCGCGGTGTGGATGACGAGAGCGCCGTCGCTCAACTCCAGTCGCTTGGCGCCGTTGAACTGCAGTTCGGCCTGCGCCGGATCGGCGCCGGGAGCCACCTGAAAATCGTACTCAAGATGTCCCTGATTGCCGTAGAAGACGAGATTAATTCCGGGATAGATGTTCTCGTAGCGCACGCGCGCAAACTGCGGCACTCCGGAGCGCCACTTTGCCGGATCGTTTCCAATGAAGTAATTGCTCTTTCCTGGTAGAGGCTCGGCACCAGTGACCACGGACTGCGGATTCGCGCCTGCCAGTTTCATTTCCAGCGAGTTGACGTGGGCCGCGTGACGATTCTGCGAACGCCCGGCGACAAGGCTGAGAGTCGCGCCTTGGGCTCCGAGAAAGAGGCTGTACCCACTCCCGCGGGCGAAAAATCTGGCGCGGGCATCAGTGGGGTCGAGATTCGACTGACCCTGGTTGGGTTCGAAGATGAGTGGCAATCCGGCGAGCAGAGAACGGGCTTTGACTTGAGCGTCGGCAGTAGCGTCAGCCGTGGGCAGCAGGTTCGATCCGACCATGGGTGTGCTGGCAAGTTTCCCGGCAGCATGCCGGGAAAGGAAACTCCCTCCAAGAACAGCGCCTCCTGCGGCCAGCAGCACGATTCCGGCGGCAAAAATACGGACTTGCCTTACGGGAACTCCCCACCAACGGCGATCCACGTTCACGCGTTCCTCCGATGCAATCAAGTCAGTTTCCCGCCCACTTCGCTTCGTCCAAGCCTGAATCGCACTGATCGTGTGAAATGAGAGACGCGCACAAGTCAGTCCGGACCGGACTCGTCTTGCGCATTCCTCAGGCGAGCCAAGTCCGCAGCGTGCTGGAGACTGGAACTGGCGGAAAAAATTAAATAACTACTTAAACATCTAAGGGATAGGCAAGTCAAGCCGTCCGGCCTCCGGCGACTCTAAGATTGCTGAGATGCAGCCACGCGCCAGCCAAGATGCCCTCCCCTGGCAATCTTCCGGCCCGCAGAAAATTCGGCTGTGGTCATCAACCGAGATCGTCGCGGAATTTCGCACCGAATTGACGGACTCAGTTCTGCTCGTATTTTGCTGTTGCAAAGTTCTTGAAATTTAATTAATTGTGGTGGTTCGGTATCCTTCCGGGGCGTTTGCTGTCCAATTCAATTTTGCTGGAACGTCGGCACTTCTGGTGGGAATGCAAGCCACTCCACAGGAACGGCGGTCGATGCGGCGCTTCGATATGCGCCTGCCGGCCTTGGTGCGCGTCGAAGGCTCCGAAGAATTCCAAACCGAGACGCAGAACGTCAGCGCACGCGGCGTGTTTTTTTACGTGCAGCACGCCGTTGAGTCCGGAGCCAAGCTGGAAGTAACTCTGACCTTTCCCCCTCACATCACTCTCACCGATTCCGTACGAGTGCGATTCAATGCCCGCGTGATTCGGGTGGAGGAGCCGCTTCCTTCCTCCCGCATCGGGATCGCCGCCTTGATCGAGGGGTACGAGTTCCTGCGCTCGAACGGCGCTCCCGATTTTCTCACCGCCCTGCAAAGAGAGTGGAAAGCGTCCAACTGACGTCAGCCTTGTTACTCAGGGCACATTCCTCGGTCCAGCTACTCTGCTAAAGTAGGGCACTTGCCATGAAATTGTCGGTGGTGATACCCGTCTACAACGAGCAAGCAACGCTGCGCCAGGTGATCGAGCGGGTCATGGCGGTCAACCTGGAGATTGAGCTGCTTTGCGTCGACGACGGCTCGTCCGACGACTCGCGGGAAATTCTCTCCAATCTGCAGGGGCAATGGCCGCAGATGCGCGTCTTTCTTCAGCCCAGAAATATGGGAAAAGGTGCGGCGCTGAGACGTGGGATTCAAGAAGCGACCGGCGATTACGTGATCATTCAGGACGCCGACCTGGAATACGATCCCAATGACTATCCGCGGCTGCTGGGTCCTCTCCAGAGCGGTCAGGCGGACGTCGTCTATGGCTCGCGCTTCCTCGGAGGTGGGCCCCATCGCGTTTTGTACTTCTGGCACTCGGTGGGCAATCGGATTCTGACCTTGCTCTCCAACATGATCACCAATCTCAACATGACCGATATGGAAACTTGCTACAAAGTGTTTCGGCGCGAGGTTATTCAATCCATTCCGCTGGAAGAGGACCGTTTCGGATTCGAGCCCGAAGTCACGGTGAAAATTGCGAAACGCCGATTGCGAGTTTACGAGGTGGGCATCAGCTACTGGGGCCGGACCTACGAAGAAGGCAAGAAGATCGGCTGGAAAGATGGTGTGCGGGCGCTCTGGTGTTTGGGAAAGTACGCGCTGAAAAACTAGATCCAATTCGAATTGGGGTGCCCCACGTCTCGCCGTCTTCGCGAGACGTGGGAAGCCAGCTCTTTGCTTTTAGCTTGAGTGGGAGGGATCCCGCCCTAGATCTCTCAATTGCTGTTTCAATCTCGAAAACCGCCGCAGCAGCGTTCCGATGTAAAAAAGATGAATCACCCACGTTGCGATATACGCAGCAAACAGAAATTTTACCGCGTTCATTTTCCACTCCTCGTCAATGGCATGCTGGCTTTGTTGGAATCGCGATCGCCTGATAGCGATTCCATCGCGTGCGCCTCGTCGATCTCGCGGTGCAAAACTTCCAGCCGGTAACGCGACCAGCAGATCAGAAAAGCAAAGCACAGAAACGCCAGCCAGTTGATCAGCAAGGTGTGGAGCATGCGCGGATCCATCGATCCTCCGCCGCCGATGACTGGCTGCGGATGCTGGGTGCGGAAAAACCAGATCGAAAAATAGACCAGCGGGACGTCGAGTGCGCCAAAAACAGCCAGCGCCGCGGCCAGCATTTGCGTCTGCGCGCTGGTAGAAAAACGGCGCAGCACAAGATAGCTCACGTAAATCAACCAGAGCACGAGGGTGGAAGTCAGGCGGATGTCTCCCGGCGCCCACCAGATCCCCCATACCGGACGCGCCCAGATCGGTCCGGTCACCAGCACGATCGTGCAGAACACGACGCCGACTTCGGCCGACACGAGGGCAAGAATGTCCGCCTTCTGGCTGCGGCGAATCAGGTAAATGATCGAGCCAACAAAGTTGATCAGGAACAGAAGAAACGCGGTCCACGCCGATGGCACGTGGTAGTAGATGATGCGATAGACGTCGCCCTGCAAGGCATCCGTTGGGGCTATCACCAGCGCGCGATACAGCGCATAGGCGAGGAACGCCGCCGTGAGCACTGACAGAATTGGAAAAAGACGTTTCATTCGGCGTGTAAAACCGTCTCGAACAGCCCGAGGGACGCTGTGGTAAAGACTACATCATAGGTGAGGAGCAAAACGATGTAAAAGTGCGCCGATTCCTCTCCGGTGAGGATCGCCGTCGTTCCTGCAACCATGCCAATCACTGCCGGAATCGAGATCGGAAAAAGAAGCAGGGGCAGCATGATCTCGCGATTGCGCGTGCGCAGCGACATCGCGGCAAAAAATGTCCCATTGACCACCAGTGCCCAGGTGCCTAACAGAGCAATTGGAATCAGCTGCCACGCCGGTCCTAAAACATGCAGGTTGTAAAAGATAACGAACAGCGGCGCCATCAACGCTTCCAGCACGCTCACGAAAATGAAATTGCCGATGGACTTGGCCAGGAACAAGGCATTCGCCGGCGCGGGAGAAACACGGTATGCATCCAGAACCTGGTTGCGCAGCTCGCGCGCCCAGGTCTGATTGAGCGCGACAACGGCGGCAAATAGAAACGCAATCCACACCAGCCCGCCCACAATGTGGCGCGACTCTTCGGCCAGCGGATCGAACGAAAAGACAAAAATCACCACCACCAGCAGAGAAAAGAACAGCATGGAGTTCAATGCGTCTTTCGAGCGCCACTCCAGGCGGATGTCTTTGACCAGCGTGGCCAGCGTTACTGTGCGCAGCGAGCTCATTGCACGTTGCCTCGATCCGCGCTGGCCGTGCGGTCAACGATCTGTCCAGACTGCATCCATATGAATTCGTCCGCGACGCCTTCGAGCAGAGCGGCCTGGTGCGTCACCACGAAAATCGTTTTTCCCCCATCGCGCATGGCTTTGAGCAGTCCGACCATCTCTCTGGCGGAGTGGACGTCGACATTGGAGAAGGGCTCATCCAGCAGCAAAATCTTCGGATCGTGCAGAATGGCGCGCGCCAGCGACATCCGCTGCCGCATTCCTTGCGAATACTGTCCGACCGGCCGCGCCAGCCCCGGATCGAGTCCGACGGCGCGAATCGCCGCGGCGCACGCAGCGTCTCCGGCGATGCCATACAGCTGCGCAAAGTAGCGGAGATTCTCCATGCCGCTCATTTCGTCGTAAAGCAGCGACGGATGCGCCATGTAGCCGATGTCGCGACAGGCATCGCGAGGACTTTTGCCGAAGATCGAGATCGCGCCTTGGGTGGGATGGGCAAGCCCGGCAAGCGAGCGCAGCAGAGTGGTCTTCCCTGCTCCGTTATCGCCCAGAATCGCGTGAAACTTTCCCACCTCGAATTCCGCGGAAACGCCGCGCAGGGCGGCAAAGCGCCCGAACTGCTTGATCAGATTGTTAACGCGAATGGCGGACGAAACCTGAGCGAGGTCGGTCATGGCTCGCAAGCGAATCTATGCAATTTGCCGAATATTTGCAAAGCAGGCCTCCCAGTCTTCGCAATCTGAACAAGCGTGGGATAGTCCTTGACAAGGCTTGCCTTATTTCGCATAATACATAGCTATACAAGGTATATGGCCACAAACAGTAATGGCGACCGTGGACAGAATTGGGAGGCCCAGTTGCGCAAAGGATGCCTGGAGATGGCGATCCTCGCGAGCCTGTGGCAAGCGCGGCTCTACGGGCTGGAAATCCTTCGAGCGCTGTCCGAGACATCCCAGCTCGAAGTTGCTGAAGGGACGCTGTACCCCATTCTGTCACGATTGAAAGCTGAGGGCCTGCTCGACTCGGAGTGGGTGGAAGCCGAAGCCGGACATCCCCGCAAATACTACTGGCTGACGGCGCCGGGACGCCGCCGAGCCCGCGAAATGGCAGGGGCATGGAATGAATTCTCAGAGAAATTGACCGTTCTCGTTCAACCGATCGTAGGAGTGTCTGGAGCAGGAGGAAAAGAGCGATGACACCCGCACAAAGTAGCGATGCGCGGATTGAAACGTACCTGAGCCGGCTGGAGTCAGCGCTGCGCGGCGTTTCGTCGGACCACAAGGACGACATTCTTCGCGAGATTCGGGCCCACATCATGGATTCTGCCGAGCACAGCGTGGACCACGCGGGCGCGGTCGATCGAGTGCTGCGATTGCTCGGCACACCCGAGGACCTCGCAGCGCGCTACAGCACCGAATGCCAACTTGAGCGCGCCAGTCGCAGTTTTTCTCCGTGGCTGATTCTGCGGACGTGCTGGCAGTGGGCGAAGTTGGGGGTCAAAGGCACCCTCGCCTTCTTTGTCGCTGTGATTGGGTATAGCGTGGCACTCTCGTTCACAGTTTCTGTTTTTCTGAAACCTTTCATGCCAACAAGGTTGGGGTGGTTTAGCGGTCCCGAAGGTGTCGGGTTAATCATTCCCCGTCATCCGGAGGTGATGCATGAGTGGCTGGGAAACTACTTTATCCCAGTGATCGCGGCTGCAGCGTTCCTATCGGCGATTGGAACCACGCAATTACTACGTTGGATGATGCGCAAGCGCGCGCCTGGCCTGGCAATTCCGACGGAAAGGTCATTCCCCGTTGCGCAGATGCCTGGTGAGGCGGCGATAAAGCTGAGAGGTTAATTGGGAACAGACGTCGTTCTCGTCTGCACCTGAGTCACACTCTTCGCTGGGGCGGACGCCGGCGTCGCTCCCGGCGCGCCCGGCTGCTGCGGAGCGTACTTAGACGCGCATTTCGCCTGCAACTGCTTGGCATGGAACACGCCATCGCGGCCGAAGCTGCCATCGGCAAGAGCCTGGGAATCGTCCTTGAAAGTGTCAGGAGGCGCGTCGGCGCCTGTGTAGTCCACCGATAGATTCTGGTCTTCTTCGACCAGCACAAATTGGACGTGGGTGCCCGAGCGCTTGATCGACCCGGGTTGCACGTTGCCCGCGACGCGCAGGCGCTTCGAGTAGGCGCCGTCCCCCATCTTGTGCAGCTCTTTGATGGTGACGTAATAGCTCTTGCTGTCCTGCACGCCGGTGTATGCGAGGTAGCCGAGCAGCAGGAGAATCACGCATACGGCTCCGCCGAACTTCAAGTAGGTTTTGGCTTGGCTCGACATAAATTCCCCAGACAGGCTGACTCAACTCTACGCGCTGCGAAGCCTTGAATCAACATCGCCGTCATCCAGAGGTTGCTCAACCCCGTTTGCGGAAGCCGTGGGACTTTGGGGTTTTCCTGGGTCCCTCTGTGCCCCACATGGTGAGGGTTTTACAATGAGGATCCGGAGCGCAAAAACCTGACTATGATCCATCCCTGGCACGATGTGACACCCGGCGACCAACTTCCGCAGGAATTCGACTGCGTGATCGAAATTCCCTTCGGATCCAGCGTCAAGTATGAACTCGACAAAGTGAGCGGCCTCATCCGGCTTGATCGCGTCCTTTACTCGGCCGTCTACTATCCGGCGAACTACGGATTCATCCCGCAGACGTTTGCGGAAGACGACGATCCTCTCGATGTGCTTGTTCTCTGTCAGGAAACGGTAGTGCCGCTGACCATCATCCACGCCAGGGCGGTCGGACTGATGACGATGATCGATCAAGGCAAACCTGACCACAAGATCATCGCCGTGGCGACTCAGGATCCGGAATTCAACCTGTACCATGAAGCTTCGGAAATGCCACCGCACCGTCTGCTTATGCTGCGGAGGTTTTTCCAGGACTACAAGCAGCTTGAAGGCAAAGCCGTCGAAGTGGACGAAATCCGCCCGGCGGCCGAGGCGTATCCCATCATCCTCGACGCACTGCACCGCTACAGCGATCAGCGTCGGAAAGGCTTCAAAGGGACAAAGCACTAGGGACGCACTTGGCCCGGCTGCATCCATGGCGACAAACGCGGCCACCAGCGGCGGACATGGCGGCAATAGTCTTCGAAATCTTTGCCGAATTTTCCGCGCAACGTGGGCTCCTCGTAGAGAACAACGAACAGATGCACGCCGAGGGCAACGGCCGCGACCGCGGCCATCAGGCGTATGTTTGCGTGGCCAAAGACAATCCAGAGTCCGATCCAGCCGACGGCGAAACCGATGTACATCGGGTTGCGCACGTAGCGATAGAAACCTACGGCGACCAGCCGCTGGGGAGGGATGAAGGGCGCGGGCGTGCCTCGTCCCGTCCATCCAAAATCCCAAACGCACTTCAACGCCACCGCGAACCCAGCGATCGATGGCGCCGCGGCCAGCCAGCGCATGCGCGCCACGCCCGCCATTTCAACGTGGAAGCCCAACCATCCCGGTAACAACCAGAACCACAGTGCGAAGAAGCATGCGCCAACCAACAAGGAGCCCGCTGCGGTCAACCAGCGCTCGTTTTCAATCTGCAATTCCGTGTGCGTCATGTGCCCTCCTGGCGATGCCAGAAATATTCTTGAAAAACCACTTGACATATTGTACTAGTTATATAGTACATTAATCCACATGAGAAACGGCTCCCAGCGCGAAGTGGCATTCCGGTTCGGGCTCGATCTGCATACCGGCGTTCCAGTGTACCGGCAGCTGATCGACCAGGTACGCGCCGGGATCGCGTCGGGCAGCCTGATCGCCGGGGATCAACTTCCCACAGTGCGCCAGCTCGCCGTAGATCTGGAAATCAATCCCAATACCGTCATGCGCGCTTACCGTGAATTGGAACTGGGCGGCCTGCTGGAGACCCATCAGGGAACGGGAACCTTCATAGCGAACAGGAAGATGGAAAAGAAGTCAGCCGAGCGCGAACGCCAACTCACGCAAATGGCCGGAGAGTTCGCCGCCCGCGCCGGAGCCGCCGGATTCAGCCTCGAAGATTTGATCGATCGTCTGCGCGACTTGCTGCCGAGCTCCGCGCAAAGGAGATAGTTATGCCGAAAATTCGCATGCAGGAAGTCAACGGCGTCGCTTTGTTGCTGTTCGCAATTTGTCTGTTGGCGGGAGTAGCCGTCTCGCAAGCCCTCCATCGACCGTGGCCGGCAATTTCCGGAGTGCTGATAGGACTTTACTTTCTGTTCGCGATCAAAATCGTGCGCCAGTGGGAGAAAGTCGCAGTCCTGCGTCTTGGGCGCTACGTCGGCCTGCGAGGGCCCGGCCTCTGCCACATCGTGCCCGTCCTCGAGACTCTGAGCCCGTATGTGGATCAGCGAGTGCGCGTGGCCAGCGTCTCGGCGGAATCAACGCTCACGCGCGACACGGTACCGGTCAATGTCGACGCTATCGTCTTCTGGATGGTATGGAATGCGGAGAAGTGCATCCTCGAAGTGGAGAACTTCGTCGACGCCATCAACATGAGCGCGCAAACCGCCCTGCGCGAATCGATTGGACGCCACGAACTTGCGCAGATGATCACCGAGCGCGAGACGCTCGGCCGTCAACTGCAGCAGATTCTTGACGAAAAGACGAATCCCTGGGGCATCACGGTGCAGTCAGTTGAAATTCGCGACGTGAAGATTCCGCAAGGACTCGAAGATGCCATGTCGCGCCAGGCGCAGGCCGAACGCGAGCGCCAGGCACGCAATATCCTCGGCCAGGCTGAAACGGAAATTGCCGACAAGTTCGCGGCGGCCGCGGCGACATACAAGAACGATCCGACTGCGCTGCATCTGCGCGCCATGAACATGCTGTACGAAGCCATCAAGGAACGCGGCTCGATGGTGATCGTGCCCTCGTCTGCCGTGGAGACCATGGGCCTTGGCGGCACGCTCGCCACCGCCAGCCTCGGAGGAGCCAAGCCGTAAGAGCTGGTTTCTCGCCGGCACTGGCGGCGCCTAGTCGCGCGCGCCGTCAGAATAAAGCCCCTAACAATTTCGCTGAATAGCTCAAGGAATGGAGGTTCGTATGAATCGTTTACTACTCGTGTGTCCGATCGCGTTAATTGCGGCTGTAATCCTTTATGCCGGTGCGCAGAGTCCCCCGTTGCGGCAAGGCGTCAGCGTGCACATGGCAACAACAGAGAACGCATCGCCCATGCCTGCAGCCGACAACCAAGACGCCTGGATCGTCGCAGTCACTGCCGACGGCCGGCTGTACTTCGGGGTCAAAGCCGTTACCCCTGATCAATTATTCGAAGAAATGAAAGCCACGCCTCGCAACCGGAATGCGAAGCTCTACGTGAAAGCGGATGTCCGCGCTCCTTTCGGCGCGGTGGAGAAAGCGCTCAATGCTGGACGGGAGGTATGGTTCCAAGAAGTTGTGCTGCTGACGCAGCAACCTCAATCTCCTGGTTCCGCAACGCCAGTGCTCCCGAACGGATTGGACGTGGCGATTGATCCGGCTGCGCGTGCTGGCGGAGTAGCAACAGTTGTCCAGTTGCTCAAGCCGGAGCAGCCATCGCTCAGCGTCAATAACGAAGAAATTCCATGGCCAGCCCTGGAATCCACACTCCGACGCCACTTTGAGAAAGGCGATCCAAAAGTTGTTCTGGTGAAAGCCGACCTGCGACTTCCCTTTGGAGAGGTTGCTAAGGTGATCGATGTGTGCCGTGCGACGGGAGCACAGATAAGTTTGGAGGCTGCGGGACTCTAAGATCTAGGAGAGATTCTTAATTCAGCACCAACATGGGGTGCCCCAGGTCTCGCCGGCTTTGCGAGACCTGGGGCCTTCCACAACGTCACTTCACCACACGTGACACGCGTTCTCGGCCACCATCGGCTGGCCGGCCTTGCATCCCCAGGCTTTCTGGAATTCCGGCATGTTCTGTACCACGCCGTCTACGCGATATCTTCCCGGTGAGTGCGGATCCGTCCGTACTCGCATCCGCAAAACCTCCGGACGGCTCTTCTCGCACCAAACCCGCCCGAATCCCAGGAAGAAGCGCTGCTCGGGCGTGTAGCCGTCGATTGCCTTTCCTTCCTTGCCGGTTTTGTCGTCCGCGATCATGTGTTCGAGCGCGGCCAAGGCAATGCGGGCGCCGCCATTGTCCGCTGTATTCTCACCCAGCGTAAGGCGGCCGTTAAGCTTCAGGTCGTCAACCGAAACGAAATTCGAATACTCGTCGGCGACGCAGCTCACGCGCTTCTCGAACTCCTCGCCATCCTGCTTCGTCCACCAGTCGTGATAGTTGCCTTGCGGATCGAACTTGCGTCCCTGGTCGTCAAATCCATGCGTTAGTTCGTGGCCGATGACCAGTCCGATGCCGCCAAAATTCACGGCATCATCCATCTTGGGATCAAAGAACGGCGGCTGCAGGATTCCCGCCGGGAACACGATCTCGTTGTACGGCGGGCTGTAGTACGCGTTAACGGTGGGCGGCGTCATGCCCCATTCCTTGCGGTCCAGCGGCTTGTCGATTTTGTTGATCTGCCGCTTGGCCTCGAATTCGTTGGCACGTTGCACGTTGCCCAGCAGATCGTCCGGCTTGATCACCACCGAGCTGTAATCGCGCCACACGGAGGGATATCCAATTTTGTTCCGGATCGCGTCGAGCTTGATCTTCGCCTGCTTCTTTGTGTCTGGGCTCATCCACGAAAGGTTCTGGATGTCACTGTCCAGTGATTTCTCCAGTGCATCGACCATCTTCAGCATGCGCGCCTTGCTCTCCGGTGGGAAAGCGACTTCCACGTAACGCTGTCCGAGCGCCTCACCCAGTTCGCGATCAACCAGATTGCTGCAGCGCTTCCAACGCGCCTGAATTTCTTTCTGTCCGGTGAGCGCCTGCTGCATTCTGAAATTCGCATCCACGTATGGCTGCGAGAGCCATGGCGCCGACGCATTCAGCACGTGCCACTTCACGTAGACCTTCAGCGAGTCCAGCGATTCGGATTCGAGTACAGCATTGATCTGCTTAAAGAAATCCGGATTGCCCACATTCAACTGCGTGAAATTCGGAGCGTTTACATCATGGAAGAACCGGTCCAGATAGAAGTTCGACGCCAGCGACACCGCTTCATCCCGCGACATTTTGTGATCGCGATTCTTCGGGTCCCGCCGGGCCGTCCGATCCATCTGCGCCTTGGCCAGCGCAGTCTCAATTCGCAAGACCGTGTCAGCCGCCTGCGAAGACATGATCCCGGTGCCCGGAGCTGGTCCGGAAGATCCGGACGGAGTTGCCGCCAGCACCCACACCTCAGTAATGTACTTCGCGAGCGCATCGCGAATTCCCTTCGTCTTCTCGTCGTCCTTGAGATAGTAGTCGCGGTCCGGCATCGTCAGTCCGCCCTGATCGATGTACGCGATTACCTGGTCGGCGTTGTGCAGATCCGATTGGGCATAGAAGGCAAACAGTGAACTTGCACCGATCATGTGGGCATGTGCGATTTCGTCGATGAGCGCCTGCTTGTCTTTTACGGCGTCAATGCGCTCGAGTTCTGGCTTAATGGCTGCGACGCCCTTGCTGTTCACCGCGCTCTCGTCCATGCATGAGCCGTAGAAATCGCCGATCTTCTGATCGATGGCATTGCGTTTGGCTCCGCCCGCAGCAGCTTTCTCCAGAATGCCTCGGTCAATCTCCATGTTGCGCTCGTGCAGTTCAACGAAGCTCACCCATGACGACTGGTCGGGAGGAATTTCCGAGTTCTTGATCCAGTTGCCGCACGCATACTGATAAAAATCGACGCAAGGATCGATGCTCTTGTCGATCGTATCGATGCTGAAACCAGGCGCGGGTCTGGCGGAAGAGGATGACTGACACACAGCGAAAGCGGAGATCAGGACAAACAAGACAACTAGAAGGTGAGACAGACGCATAGAAGAGGTTCTCCTTGGAAAACAACCGAATTCTAAGCCGACACGGTGATTGGGGCAAATCGCTGTTCCTGATCGATGCGCCGTCTACGGTGGAGTTCTCGCAGCGAATGCGCCTTCGACTCCAGCGCGTTTATAATCAACTTTCATAGAATTCTTCGATCCTGGGGTTCCCATGACTTCCACCAACGACTCGAACGGAAACGGCTACGTCGTCCCCAAACCGCGCGCGGAATGGATTTCTCGCCGCAAGCGCGAGAAGACCGACGGCAATTTCTCGCAGATGCACTACGCGCGCCAGGGCGTGATCACCGACGAAATGGCCTTTATCGCGCGCAAGGAAAAGCTGACGCCCGAACTCGTGCGCGACGAAGTCGCCCACGGACGCATGATCATTCCCGCCAACATCAATCATCCCGAACTTGAGCCCATGGCGATCGGCGTCGGCTCGCTCTGCAAGATCAACGCCAACATCGGCAACTCCGCCGTGACGTCGAACATTGATGAGGAATTGAAGAAACTTCACACTGCCGTTCATTACGGCGCCGATACAGTAATGGATCTCTCGACCGGCGGTGACATCCACGAAATCCGGGAAGCGATTCTCCGCCACTCGCCCGTGCCTATCGGAACGGTTCCGATCTACGAAGCGATCGCGCGCGTGAAGCGCGTGGAAGATCTGAATGCCGAAGTCATGCTCGAAGTGATCGAAGAGCAGGCTGCGCAGGGCGTCGACTACATGACCATCCACGCCGGGGTGCTGATCCAGTACCTGCCGCTGATTTCGAAGCGGATCACCGGGATCGTCAGCCGCGGCGGCGCGATCCTCGCGCAATGGATGGCTTACAACCACAAACAAAATTTCCTCTACGAGCGCTTCGACGACATCGTCAAGATCTTCAAGAAGTATGACGTCAGCTTCTCACTCGGGGACGGACTCCGCCCCGGCTGCGTTGCCGACGCCAGCGACGAAGCGCAGTTCGCGGAGTTGCGCACGCTCGGCGAGTTGACGAAAAAAGCGTGGGAGCACGACGTCCAGGTCATGATTGAAGGTCCCGGCCACGTCTCGATGGACAAAATCAAAGAGCAGGTCGCCAAGGAAGTCGAATACTGCTACGAAGCGCCCTTCTACACGCTCGGCCCGCTGGTCACTGATATCGCGCCCGGCTACGACCACATCACGTCAGCGATCGGCGCGGCGATGATCGGATGGTACGGCGCGGCCATGCTGTGCTATGTCACGCCAAAAGAGCACCTCGGCCTGCCGAACGAGAAAGACGTGAAGGACGGCATCATCGCCTACAAGATCGCCGCCCACGCCGCCGACATCGCCCGCCAGCGTCCCGGAGCACGCGACCGCGACGACGCCCTCAGCTACGCGCGCTACAAGTTCGATTGGGAGAAGCAGTTCGCGCTCTCGCTCGACCCTGAGACGGCCCGCTCGATGCACGACGAAACCCTGCCCGACGACTATTACAAAGAAGCGGCCTTCTGCTCGATGTGCGGCCCGAAATTCTGCTCGATGAATTATTCGTCGAAAGTGGACGAATACAACAAGCAGGTCCACGGCATCGAGAAGAAGGATTACTCGGAACTGGTGGAGAAGTTAGTCACGATCAAGTAGGCATGGAAGGATCTTCCAACCTCAAAAATTATGTGCCTCATCAGGAGTGGCGGGTGTTGGATAGAGATTGCGTACTGGACCCTCGCTAGCGTCGCGAGTCTACTTTACGGTTTCTTCGCAACCGACGCCCTTGAGGTGAGCGACGAGGATAAGGAGAAAATCCAGGAAAACCGCCCGCTCAGATGGCACCAACGTTGGCTCAACTTTCTCGGTTCATTCGTGGGTTGGTCGCTAGCCTTCATTGTCTTCAGGCACGTATACCCAGCGTATGACTTCCGTTAGCATTCGTTGGCATGACGGGGCAATCTTCCTTACGTAGTCAAGTATGTTTGGAAATGGAAGTTCCAGTGGCCGTCTGCCGGAGACCCAAAAGGGTCAGGTTAGGCGCACAGGCACCGAGCGTCGTGCCGGGTGAATTCGCGTTTCTTGCGAAAGCCTGTAACGCGGCTTTCTCAACGGTACGCTTCGCCACGATGCCGGACGCGGCGAACTTCAATGGTGTCAGCGTCGGGACAGACAAAGAAGAGCCGGTAATTTCCCACTCGCAGGCGCAGTTCTTCTCTTCCCTTCAGGGCCTTCACATCACCCGCACCCGATTCTGCGAAACGGTGCAGCGCATATAAAACCTGCATTGCAGCTGGTTGGCTTAATTTTCGAACATCGCTTTTGGCGGGATCAGTCCAGACAATCCGCTTCACTTCGGTTCCTGAAAGCGGTCTACTTCTTCTGGTGTAAGCCCTAACTCGGCGAGGACTTCCTCGTGCGGAATCCCTTTGTTACGCTTCGACCACTCGCTGGCCTCGTTGAGCGCGTTTTCGCCAGAAACCGAGAGCGTCTCATCGTCCACTGGGGCGTTCGCAATCGCGCGTGCTACAGGATCGAGCATCGCCTCCAGCAGGCCGACGAGAGCGGCCACCTGATTGGGGGCCAGACGCTCAATCAACTCGTGTGCGTGTTCTTTATCGGCGGCCATCCAGAGATCCTGGGGATATTCTACCCGACGACTCCAAAGCGGCGGGATAGAAGTGTCCTCCCCCATATAGTCAGCTGCCGAAGTCCCCGACGCCGTCCCACGCCAACTGCACCGCGATGGCCAGGATCAGCAATCCGAAGATCCGGTTGATCGCGCCAACCGCGCTTGGCCCGAGACGGCGCACGAGCGGTCCGCCCAGGTTGAAGATAAAGAGCCACGCACAGCGCCATGCCGGCAATCCCAATGACCATGCCGACATAAGCAGCAGCGTTGTTCACATGCGCTGCGGCAGGCGATGGGTGGCGTTCATTCAGTGACTAGTAGCCTTCCAACACTTTGGCGGCGCGCTCGAGTGCGCCGGCCAGTACTTGCAACTGTTGCTTGGCACGTTCTGAGTCGGCTTTGTCCAGCGCTTCATTCACGCCGGGAATAACGACCGCCGCATACCCCGTGTACTCTCCAGGCGCATAGATCGCATGCTTGTACCACGGACGATGCGGCAAACCTTGCGGTACGAGAAGCGCGCGCTCCGCGCTTAGCAGAACCTGATTGAGCCGCGCAGCATCGCGCGGCATTTCTCTCTGCTTCTCCAGCGTCTTGGCTCCGGCCGTTTCGAAGCGCCGTGCGGCATTCATCACTGCAGTGAAATCCAAGGTCTGATCGCCGAACTTGTCTTTGGCACGCTTTTGCGCGGCTTCGAGATAAGCCACGACTTCCTTGCCGTATTCTTCGTAGTCGTAGGGAAGAACATCGGCATCGGACATACGCACGACTTCGAGTCCCAGGATGCGGGCCATCTGCTGTTCGTAGACGAAGTCCGGGTCGCCGAATTTCTTGAACCACGCGAAATTGTCGAATACAGAGTGGTACACACCATACGGCCCGCTCGAACTCATATCGGCGGAAGGCACTCCCAGATGCTGAAGAAAAGCGGTGTAGTCGGAGCCGCTGCCGAGATCACCGACCGGAACATCATTTTTCACCTGCGCAACGGGAGCGCGGCGGCCCTCGCTGGCTTCGGTCGACGCTGCAGTGCCAGGAGGGCTTGGCTGCGTTGCCTTCGCCCATTCCTCGTAGACTGTGCCGCCTTTTGGACTCGGCACAACTTTGGTCACATCACGCACAAACTGCTTCAGGCTCGGGACCGCGGACGCGCCGAACTTCGGCCCGGAGACTGCAACATCCACATTGAAGTACGCGGCAGAATTCTTCAGCTCGCTCTCGTGCTGCTCGACCCACTCCGTCGATCCCATCAGACCTTCTTCTTCGCCGTCCCAACTGCCGAAGACGACAGTGCGCTTCGGCTTCCATCCCGATTTGAGGAGTTCGCCGATTCCATGCACCGCTTCGAGCATGGCCGCCGTGCCGCTGTTGGGATCGACGGCTCCATACACCCATGCGTCGCGATGGTTGCCCGCGACCACCCACTCGTCGGGCAACTCAGTGCCGCGAACGCGACCGATCACATCCCACAGAGTGCGGAACTGATAATCCTGCTTCAAATGCATCTTCACGCGCGAGGGCCCTGGCCCGACGTGATACGTGAACGGCAACGAGCCCTGCCATTCCCGTGGCGAATCGGGTCCGCCCAAATGCTCGAGGATCAGCCACGCATCGTGATAGGAGAGCGGAGTCACCGGGATCTTCGGAACTTGCGCTGACTGCTCGGGAGAGATCCGTTTGGAGTCCGGCAGGGATGGCACTGAGGCGATACCCGGAGTCGTCGGATCACCGGCGAACTCGAACATGTATCCAACGGACCCGCGCTGCACGCCGGTATCGGGCCGCCACGGACCATCCGGGTATTTATCCCCGCGCCGCCAACCGTCATCCGCCGGATCGGAGTAGATGATTACACCCGCCGCGCCATGCTCCTGGGCGACGAAAACCTTCACCCCACGAAAATTCTGCCCATAGCGCACCAGCACGATCTTGCCGCGCACATCAACGTTCAGTTTCGCGAGCTTGTCGAAGTCGTCGGGCGTGCCGTAATTTGCGTAGATCACGTCGGCCTCGACATCGCCTGATGGCGACATGCCGTTGAACGGCATGACCACGCGTGGGTCATCCTGATAAGGATCGTTATCGACGTGCTCGCGGGTCGGACCATGCATGGCCGTTCCGGCGGGAGCGGTTAGATCGACGCTGATCTCCTCCGGATAGTTGATCCATACTTTGTACTCAACAATTTCGGTTTCCAGTCCGGCTTCCCGGAACTTCTGAGCGACGTAATCGGCCGTGGCCTTGTCTTCCACCGTTCCGGCCATGTGCGGAACTTTCGTGAGAACTCGAAGATGTTCTTCGGCAAGCTTTGGATCGGGCACGGCGAGAAACCGCGATTCGATCGCTGACTCTGCCGCGGAATCGCGGAAGCCAGGGATGGAAGAGGACTGTGCGTTGGGCGATTCCGCTTTTGCGATGATTGTCCCCGTCGGAGCAGTGAATAGAATGGACAGACAAAGAAGAGCAGCGGAAAGAAGTCTCATGGGCGTCCCAGTCAAGGATAGCTAGACTAGCACAGCGGACCAGGAAGGCAGATCAGGAGCGAACCTGTCCCGATCCCACGATTTCATACTTGCTTGAAGTAAGCTCGGCCAGCGCGAACGGGCCGCGGCAATGCAGTTTTTGTGTACTGATCCCCATCTCGGCTCCGAAGCCAAATTCGGCGCCATCGGTAAAGCGGGTGGAAGCATTCCAATAAACGGCGGCCGAATCAACTTCCCGAAGAAACTTTCTGGCAATTGTCTCGTCGCGGGTCACAATTGCGTCGGAATGCCTGGTCGAATATTGATTGATGTGGGTGATGGCTTCATCCACACTTGGCACCACTGCGATTGCCATGCACAGCCGCAGATATTCTTCGTACCAGTCTTGCTCGAGCGCAGAACCAACGGGCAAACCTACCGCCAGCGTGCGGGTTTTGCCGTCTCCGCGCAATTCGACGCCTGCATCGATCAGCTTCTTCGCAATTCGCGGGATGTACTCCGCGGCGATGCGCTCATGCACCAACAATTTTTCCGCTGCGTTGCACACTGACGGGCGTTGCGTCTTCGCGTTCATCACAATGCGATCCGCCATCTCGAAATCAGCGGATGCATCCACAAAGATGTGGCAGTTCCCCGCTCCGGTTTCGATTACAGGTACGGCAGAGTTTTCTGTGACGAACTTGATCAGCCCGGACCCTCCGCGGGGAATGATCACGTCAACCAGGCCGCGCGCCTTAACCAACTCCTGAACAGACTCGCGGGTGGATGAATCGAGCAGATCGATGGTCCCTTCCGGCAGCCCCGGAACGGCGTTCATGAGGTCGACGAGACATTGGTTGGAGCGCGCTGCTTCTTTGCCGCCACGCAGGACGATCGCATTGCCTGTCTTGAGGGCGAGGACGGCGGTATCCACGGTCACGTTCGGACGCGACTCATAGATGATACCGACCACGCCCAGAGGAACTCGGACTTTGCGGATGTGCAGCCCGTTGGATTTTGTCCACTCAGCCAGCGTCTCGCCGACCGGATCCGGCAATGCGGCTACATCACGCACTCCGCGCGCCATTTCGGCGATACGTGCCGAAGTCAATTGCAGGCGATCGCGCATCGCGCCTTCTAATCCGGAACGTTCAAGATCTTCGCGGTTCGCAGCGAGAACACGCTGCTCGTTCCCCTCGATCGCGTTTGCAATCGCGAGCAGGAGTGCATTCTTTTCTGCGGTGGTCAGTTGTGCGAGTTCTGTCGCAGCCGCGCGGGCGCGAAGTAATTTCTCCCGAGTTGAAGTCGCGCTGGTGGAAAGAGCGGCCATTTAAATCGCCTTCCGCGGAGGGAAATACGTCCCAATCTTACGCGCCATGCCGAGCGTGATGGCCTGAGGATGGCGTCCATTCACGATCGCCACGCGAACGCCGGCTTCGCTCGCCAGCTTCGCCGCGCGCAATTTGGAAATCATGCCGCCGCGACCCAGAGGACTTTTGCCGTTGCACTGCGCCTCGAGCGCTGGGGTCAATTTGCGAATCACGCGCTGCAGACGCAGTTTGCCGCGTCCGTTCGGGATCATGAATCCATCCACGTTCGTCAGCAAAAGAAGCCAGTCGGCCTTCACCGCGGTGGCCAGCAGCGAGCTCAGTTCGTCGTTGTCGCCGAAAGCTCCTTCGAGTTCGCGCACCGACACACTGTCATTCTCGTTTACGATGGGAACAACCCCGAGATCGAGCAACTGCGCCAGCGCATTCTGTAAATTCCGGTAGCGGATCGGCGACGTGAAGTCGTCGCTTGAAAGCAGCAACTGTGCTACGACCTTTTTCCCGAAGAAAAGCCGCTCATAGGTATGCATGAGCTTGCTTTGGCCGACCGCCGCGCAGGCCTGCATGCGGGGCACATCCTTGGGTCGCTTCTGCAACTCCAATCCGGACATTCCAGCCGCGATCGCGCCCGAAGTGACGATCAGATATTCATTGCGTGATAGATCGAACTGGTCGACCATCCCGCGCAGCAGGTTGATATCAATCTGCCCGCAAGGAGCAATGAGACTGGTGCCGACTTTGATGACGACGCGCATGAAGGCTCTCGAATGCCGGATTCTTTTCTCTTTCTTTCTCTGGGCCGAAGGTGCGGCGGAAGCGAGCGCCCGGCGGGAAGCGACAACTTTCTATCGTGCCGTTAGAATGAGTTTCTGGCAAGTTGAAAAATTGATCTATGCCCGCCTCCAATGCCACCAGCCGTTTTTCTGATCGCGTCGAAAACTACATCCGTTATCGTCCGGGATATCCTCCGGAAGCGCTGGAAGTATTAAAAGCGGAGTGCGGCCTCTTGCCGACTCACGTTGTGGCAGACATCGCGTCCGGCACTGGCATCTGGACGCGCATGCTGCTGGAGAACGGAAATCCCGTGTTTGGGGTTGAGCCGAACGCAGATATGAGGAAGGCCGGCGAGCGGCTGCTGGCAGACTTTCCGAAGTTCATTAGCGCCGACGGAAAGGCCGAAGCGACGACGCTCGCCGACGCCAGCGTGGATTTCGTCACCTCGGCGCAGGCGGCACACTGGTTCGATCGCAAAAAGGCACGCGAAGAATTCGCCAGGATTCTGCGCCGCGATGGCTGGCTGGTGCTGCTCTGGAACGAGCGGGTGACAGACAGAACGCCTTTTCTCCGGGATTACGAGGAGTTGCTGCTGAAGTTCGGCACTGATTACGAACAAGTCCGACACGAGCACACCACGGATTCCGTGAGTGAATTTTTCGATCCCGCACCATTCGAGCAGCGAGTCTTTCCCATGCGGCAAGACTTCGATTGCGCGGGTCTTGAAGGGCGGCTGTTGTCTTCGTCATACGCGCCGGGGCCAGGTCATCCGCAGCACGCGCCGATGCTCAGAGAATTGTGTCGAATTTTCGACGAGCATGCCAGGAATGGACGCGTAGCATTCGATTACAAGACGCGCGTGTATTTCGGCCGACCGCTTCGCTGATCCTGCACCGGCCAAAATGTCTACCCGTGATGGAAGGGCGTCATCCCGAGCGAAGCCGCTCTTTCCGGGCGAAGCGAGGGATCCCGCCTGCAGCTTGACTGGGTCGGTTGAGCAACGCGCGAGATCCCTCCGCCCGCTCGTGAAAGCGCGGGCGTTCGGGATGACGCCCGAAGAATTGATTCCGCTCACAACCTCACCGCGCATGGGGAAATCACATCATCTGTCTGTTACGATTTCCGGTTGCACCCCCGAGGTCCACGTGTCACAAGAAAAATCCTTTCACATGACGCCGGACGAGTTCCGCCGCTACGGCCACGCCGTAGTCGATTGGATCGCCGACTACCATTCGCGTATCGAATCGTTCCCTGTACTTTCGCAGGCGAAGCCAGGCAACATTCGCGCCGCGCTGCCAGCCAATCCTCCCGCGAAAGGGGAGTCGTTCGAAGACGTCCTGAAAGATGTTGAGCGCGTGATCCTGCCCGGCATCACGCATTGGCAGTCGCCTAATTTCTTCGCCTACTTTCCTTGCAACGCTTCGGGTCCGGGAATTCTCGGCGACCTGCTCTCGTCTGGATTTGGCGTGCAGGGAATGCTGTGGTCGACCAGTCCCGCGTGCACGGAGCTCGAAACCCACGTGATGGACTGGCTGGTCAGCATGCTTGCCCTGCCCGAGAAATTCCGGTCCTCGAACACCGGCGGGGGCGTGATTCAAGACACGGCTTCCAGCGCGGCTTTGTGCGCACTGCTCGCGGCGCGCGAGCGCGCGACGAATTACGCCAGCAATAAAAAGGGATGCGACGGAAAGTTGATCGCTTACTGTTCGTCGCAGACTCACTCTTCACTCGATAAGGCAGCGATGATTGCCGGCATTGGCGTTGACAATTTGAGAAAGATCGAGGTCGACGAAAATTTCGCGATGAGGCCGGATGTCTTGCAGAAACAAATCGAAGCCGACAATCGCTCAGGGCTGACACCGTGCTTTGTGTGCGCGACGGTCGGCACCACATCTTCAAATGCGATGGATCCGCTCGCCGCCATTGGCGAGATTTGCCGCAGACACAATCTCTGGCTGCATGTGGATGCCGCCATGTCCGGCACAGCCATGCTCTGTCCGGAATTCCGTCACCTGCAAAATGGAGTTGAGTTGGCCGACAGCTACAACTTCAACCCTCACAAATGGATGTTCACCAACTTCGACTGCAACTGCTTCTGGGTGGCCGACCGCAAGGCGCTGATTCAGACCTTGAGCATCCTGCCGGAATATCTGCGCAACCAGGCAACGGCATCGGGTGCGGTGATCGATTATCGCGATTGGCATATTCAACTGGGTCGGCGTTTCCGTTCGCTCAAGCTGTGGTTCGTGATCCGGCACTACGGGATCGAGGGATTGCAGCATCACATTCGAGAGCACGTGCGATTAGCGCAGGAATTCGCAGAGTGGGTGAGGAAAGACGATCGATTCGAATTGGCCGCGCCGGTGCCCCTGAATCTGGTGTGCTTCCGGCGCAAAGGCGGAGACCCTGTAAACCAGACGATTATGGATCGCCTGAATCACAGCGGAGATCTATTCCTCACGCACACGAAACTGAACGGCAAACTTACCCTGCGGCTATGCGTGGGGCAAACCAACACGAGAGAGCTACACGTGCGGAAGGCGTGGGCGAGGATCACAAAGGAGGCCAACAAACAGCAAGTCGAGAAGTGAGGACCGCCGATCTAGCTCTCCCAGGGATTCAGGAGGGTTACCTGCGTTGCGGCAAAATCGGAAACATTGCGGGAAACGAGAGTGAGATTGTGCTGCAAAGCCGTTGCGGCGATGAGACCATCTATCGTGGAAAGCGGTCTGCCCTTTCGCTTTGCGTCCGCGGCGAGCAATCCCCATCGGCTGGCTATCGTAAGATCGATCGCAAGAATTCTTCCCGAAAACCGCGCTTGCAGGTCCAGTTCCAGCCACGTTTCCAATTGCGTGCGCCGCTTGCCTTGGGGCAGCCCAGCAAGACCTTTACGGATTTCTCCAATTGTGAGAACACTCAGATACAGCAAAAGTTCATCGGCTGCGTCAAACCAATCCAGAACTCGCTGTTCAGGTTGCGCACGGACCAATTCAGAGACACAGTTGGTGTCTAGGAGGAAGCCGCTCATAATTCGATATCCCGTTCGGAATCGTGCTGCCGTCGCAGGTCCAAATCAACGCCTACCATCGGAGACTTCCGGAAGAACTCCACGAGACTCCTGGGTTGATGAGACCTGCCCGTCAGTTGGTCGAATGCCTCCTCAGCGACCATGACGACTCCTTCTTTACCCTGACGAGTGATACGTTGCGGGCCTTCGTTCCGAGCGCGACGAAATATCTCGCTAAAACGCGCCTTTGCTGTCTGCACCTGCCATGCTTCTGTGCTGCGTTCCTGCGGTGTTCTAGGCTTGGTCTTTTTCATAGTCTGACTAGTCAGACTATGCTTGAAAGATGAAGTTGTCAATTGCTTTGCGATGCGTAGAAAAGACGATTTGTGCTTGGGCGCTCGCAGGGCCTCCAAACCGGACACCGCTGTCCATTAACGCACAACGGTTGCAGCGGCGAATTTGATGTCTAAGGGCAAGAACATGCAATTGTTCCAAGGATCTAGCTTTTGGTTTGCTAGGGATTTTTGGCCTGCAACTTGCAACCTGGGTTGCAACTGAGCTTCACACCGGGGGATAGATGGGGACCTTACTTCAGGATCTACGTTTCGCCCTTCGCCTTCTGCGCAAGTCTCCGGAATTCACCATCGCGGCAGTTTTGACGTTGGCGATGGCGATCGGCGCTAACGCGGTCGTTTTCAGCGTGCTCAACGGGGTCATTCTCAAGCCCCTGAACGTGCCCAGCCCGCAGAGTCTTTATTCGCTACAGCGCACCGCCCACAAGGACACCTCTCATTCCTATCCCGATTACCTGGACCTGCGGAGCCGAAATCACAGCTTTGAAGATTTGGCGGCGTTTGGCATTCCACAGGCCGCACTCGATACCGGGGCCGGACCAATTCCAACCTGGGGCTTGGAAACGAGTGGGAATTACTTCGATGCACTGCACATCCGACCCTATATCGGACGTTTCTTTCATGCTTCTGACGAGCAGGGACCGAACAGCGCCCCTTATATGGTTTTGAGCTATGAATATTGGCACGATCATTTTCATGATGATCGCGGTGTGGTGGGCCGCATCGTTCAGGTAAACAAGCATCCCTTTACCGTCATTGGCGTGGCGCCGCAGGGATTCCGAGGCACGCTGGTATTCTTTTCCCCCCGCTTTTTTGTTCCGCTGGTGGATTGCGAACAAGTCGAGGGCAGCAACTTCCTGGACGATCGCGGAAACCGCTCGCTCATGATGGTCATGGGGCACTTGAAGACTGGAGTCGCTCCCGAACAGGCAACGGCTGACCTGAACTCCATTGGAGCAAGTCTTGAGAAAGCTTATCCGGAAGACGAGTCGCAAATGGGCTTCACTCTGTCGCGACCCAACCTCTTTGGAGATCAGTTCACCAGCGGATTTCGGGCATTCTTCGGAGGATTGACGCTGCTGGCCATATTGATCCTGCTGGCCGCCTGCGCCAACCTGGGTAGCCTCTTCGCCGCCCGGGCTGCGGATCGCTCGCGGGAAATCGCGATGCGGCTCGCACTCGGATCCAGCCGCAAACGCATTATGACCGGATTGCTCAGTGAAGCCATGCTGGTTTCGTTGGCCGGTGGTGCCGTGGGATTGTGGGCCAGTACCGCCTTGTTAGGCTGGCTGGGAAGCTGGCAGCCGTTTGGCAATTTTCCGGTGCACGCACCCATCCATCCGGATACCAGAGTTTATTTCATGGCTTTGGTCCTAAGTATTGTGAGTGGATTCCTCTCCGCGGCCGTTCCGGTAAGACAAGTTCTTCAGGCAAGTCCGTACGAGGTCGTGAAGCTAGGCCCAACCGGCACAGTTGGCCAGGCAATTACAGCTCGCGATCTGCTGCTGGGCGCACAGATTGCCATCTGCGCGGTGCTGATTACTTCCTCGCTGGTCGCGGTACGCGGATTGGCGCGTACGCTTCGCGATCATTTCGGCTTTGAACCGAAAAACGCACTCCTGGTGAGCGCCGATTTGCACCTCGCTGGCTACAGCGGCGATCGGGTGCCCCCGATGCAGAAACAGATGATTGATGCGGCCTATTCGGTTCCCGGCGTGCGGTACGTTGGGCTAAGCGATCCGCTTCTTCTCAACGACACCTACACTTCCAACGTATTTCGCGATGCGACTACAGATTTGCGCGCTTCCAACACCGCCGCCAATGTCTACGTGTACCACGTCTCTCCCGATTACCTGCATGCTGAAGGCACAACCTTGCAGATGGGGCGTTCGTTCACCTGGCATGACGACAAGGACGCACCGCGAGTTGCGATCGTAAACGGCGAATTTGCGCGCAGGATATTCGGCTCTACGGAAAAAACGATCGGCAGTTACTACAAGATGCCGGATGGAACTCGCGTGCAAGTCGTAGGTGTTGTCGAAGACGGGAAATACAGTTCATTGACTGAAGATCCGCACCCTGCCATGTTTCTGCCTATCCTGCAATGGCCTTCAGGCGGCGCGTATTTAGTCGTGCGCACAACCACCGATCCCCAGCAAGTCGGAGCCGCGATCCGGCGAGCGGTGCTCCGGCTCGACCCAGGGCTCCCGGTTGAGATTGAAACCCGGTACGACGAAATGGTGGGCGTTATGTTCCCCGCTCAAGTCGCCAGCGTCACGTTAGGCATCATGGGTGGAATGGGGGCGATCTTATCCATCACCGGCATCTTCGGTATGGCGGCATATTCGGTCAGCAAGCGACTGCGCGAACTTGGAATTCGTATTGCTCTTGGCGCCCAACGCAAGGAAGTCCTGACTGCGGCATTGGGACGCAGCTTCAAGCTGCTGGCCTTCGGTTCGGGTGCGGGACTTTTGTTGGGAATTCTGGCCAGCAAGGTACTCTCGCTGATCGTGTATGAAGCCAGTCCTCGCGATCCTTTGGTTCTCACGGGCGCAGTGGCAGCCATGGCGGCACTGGGATTGGTAGCTACCTGGATTCCGGCTCGACGCGCGCTCTCGATTGATCCAGCGATCTTATTGCGAGCGGAGTAACCGCGTTAATCGGCTGGCATGGGGGCCGGACGTGGAATAGCCGGCCGCTTGGCGGCCGTTTCGGCAGCAGCCGTAATCTCTTGCCCTGGCGCTTGGAGCCACGCGCGGACTTCCGGTAGAGCCTCCCGCATGGCGTTTTCGCCGACCCGGATCAGATCAGCCGAGCGCTTGAAATCATCGTAGGCATATCCCGCTACATCCGGTTCAATGACAAGATCGGCGGCGCCACGCCAGAGGCTCGACATCGCGTCTTGCGCGATCGCGAAAGATTGTCCAATGACATCGAAAACATGCCGCGGCACCGATCCCTTCGCCCAGGTCCCCTTCAGGTGCACGGCCAGGACTCGTTCCGCGCCCATCTCGCGCAGCGGCCGCGAAGGAACCGGGTGAGAGAGCATTCCGTCGACGTACTGGCGGCCGCGAATCTCTACGGGAAGAAACATCCCCGGATAGGCACAGCTGGCGCGCACTGGGTCGATCACTGATCCGGAATGGAAGACGACGCCTTCTCCGGTGTTGAAATCGGTTGCCGTGACCCCGAGCGGAACCCGCAGATCTTCGAACGTCTTGCACTTCAGAGTCCGCGTCAGATAGGCGATCATGCGGTCGTTGGAGGCGAAGCCGTAGCGCGACAGCGTCCAGCGGGCGAAGCTGGTGAAACGCGTGTTGTGGGCAACCTCTTCCATCTCGGCGAGAGTCAGTCCGCTGCAATAGCACGCGCCAATGAGCGCACCAACACTCGTGCCGGCGATCATGCGAACCGGGATTTTTTCTTCTTCCAGAACTTTCAGGACGCCGATATGCGCAATCCCTCGGGCGAAGCCCCCACCCAGTGCCAGGCCAATGGCGGGATCGCGAGGCAGGGGGGCGGGGACAGCAGGCTTGCGGGAGAACTCCCGCGTGAATGCCTGCACCGTCCGAACGATCTTGTCGAAACTCTTCACAGCGAACCCCACATTCCGCCGCCTTCTTGGACGGAACCGCTGAAGCCCTACTTGATATATAAGATGCCACAAGTCTCCTTTGGGGTTACAGGGCACGAGTGTGCCACCCACTATTACCTAGGGTGGAATCGTTTCGCAGGGGTAACGTTACCGTCTGGATAGCACCCAGATGACGAATTTCCTGTATTCCTGATAACTTGCGGACAGTATGGTGCGGGAGATTTCAGCCGGCGGCGTCGTGGTCCGTCAGAAAGACGGGGACTGGTGGATGGCTGCGATTGAGTTGCCGAAAGCCTCACCTTCCACTACTGATGCGCCCAAACAAGCCACCAGGGCGAAAACGAAAACCGTTCTTTGCCTGCCCAAGGGCTTGGTTGACGGTGGCGAAAACGCCCTCGACGGCGCGCTTCGAGAAGTGCGAGAGGAAACCGGCATCACAGCTTCTTTAATCACCAAGCTGGCCGACGTCAAGTACGTTTACGTGCGCTCGTGGGGAGATGGTGAGCGAGTCTTCAAGATCGTGAGCTTCTATCTGCTGCGCTACGAATCGGGACGCATCGATGACATTACGGATGACATGCGGATTGAGGTCGCGCGAGCGAAATGGGTGCGGCTCGAAGATGCGCCGAAGCTCCTCGCCTATCGCGGGGAAAAACAAATGGCCAAGCAGGCTCTGGAGTATTTGTCGGCACACGCCGCATTCTGATGTCCGCCCTCCAAAGTTGTCATGCTGAGCGGGGCCCGAGGCGGCGCGAAGGACCCACTATCGATGCAGAGGGGTGGGAATGCTCTTGGGGGCATGCAGTGTGGCGGATCCTCGCGGCTGAATCGGCGGGGCAAACTGTCGTACGGTCCTTCGGAGGGCTGACGCCCTCCTCAGGATGACATCGCTTCGGGCGCTAGATAATTCCCCGCGATGCGATTACCATTGCCAGTTCACTCTTCCATCAAACAATCGAGAGGTTCGCCGCGCTCATCCGGCGCTCTTCACCACTTTTCCACCTCCGTGACTCCGACGGAATCGATTTCGAGGCCTGATTATGAAGCGGATTAACAGAGTTGCCATCCTGGGCGCCGGGACCATGGGCGCACGCATCGCGGCACATTTTGCCAATGCCGGAGTCCCAAGTGATTTGCTGGATATCGTTCCTCCAGACGCGGACGCTCCGGCCAGAAACAAGATCGCCGCGGCCGGTCTTGAGTCCGCAAAAAAATCGAAGCCGGCGGCGTTCATGGAGCCATCGCTGGCTCGGCTGGTAACCGTCGGCAATTTTGAGGATGATCTGCAGAAGCTTGCCGGCGTCGACTGGGTCATCGAGGCGGTCGTCGAAAATCTGGAAATCAAACGCGCACTGTTGCGGAAGGTCGAAGCGGTTCGAAGACCGGGCACGATTGTCACGACGAACACGAGCGGCTTACCCGTGGGCAAGATCGCCGAGGGCTTTTCCGAAGATTTTCGCAAATCATGGTTCGGAACACACTTTTTTAACCCGCCGCGCTACATGCGACTGCTGGAACTGATTCTCACGCCGGAAGCCGACCGCGCAGCCATCGACGCAGTCACTCATTTCTGCGACGTGCGCCTGGGCAAAGGCGTGGTGATCGCGAAAGACACTCCGAATTTCATCGGCAATCGCATCGGCACATTCTCGGTCCTGAATGTCATCCGCCTGATGCAGGAGATGGGCCTGACGATCGAGGAAGTGGACGCGTTGACTGGACAGGCCGTGGGATGGCCGAAGTCGGCTACCTTCCGCACCATCGATCTGGTCGGGCTCGATATCCTGGGGCACGTCGTCCACAACATGATCACGAATGTCCGCGACGAGCGCAGCGATCTGCGCCTGCCCGATTTCTTCAATCAGATGCTGCAGAAGAAATGGCTGGGCGATAAGACCAGGGGAGGCTTCTACAAAAAAGTAAAAGGCGTTGGCCAGGAAGAGGACCGCCTCGCTCTGGATTGGAAGACGCTCGAATACCATCCGCGGCAAAAGCCGAAATTCGCCGCCCTCGATATGGCCAAGAACGTTGACGATACGGCATTGCGTCTCCGCATGTTGTTGGGCATGGACGCCGGCGGCCCGCAAAAAGGTGATAAAGCCGGAGCGTTCCTCTGGACGGCGCTCACTGAGCTTTGGACGTACTGCGCGAACCGCGTGCCTGAAATTTCCGATTCGATCGTCGAGATCGACCGCGCTATGCGCCTCGGCTTCAACTGGGAACTTGGGCCGTTTGAGTTGTGGGACGCGGCTGGAGTCGAGACCACGGTCACGCGTATGAAAAAAGAAGGTAAGCCGGTGGCTGCGAATGTCGAGGCATTGCTGGCGTCAGGGCAGAAGTCCTGGTACGCGGACGATGCGAAGACTGCTTCGGGCAGAAAGTATTTTGATCTGGCCGGCAAGACCATGGCGCCGGCGCCCGTCCCGGCAGGCGTGTGGTCGGTGACGGTAGCGAAGAAATCGAACGGAGTTGTGAAAAAGAATTCGGGAGCGTCGCTGGTTGATCTTGGCGACGGCGTTGGCTGCATCGAGTTTCATTCGAAGATGAACGCGCTGGGGGCCGATATCATCAGTCTGATTACACAATCGCTTAAACCCGGCGGGCCGGGCGACGACTTCGACGCTTTCGTCATTACCAACGACGCGACAAATTTCTCTGTCGGCGCGAATCTGATGCTCCTGCTCATGAGCGTACAGGAAGAGGAATGGGATGACGTCGATTTCGCCATTCGTCAATTCCAGGGCATGACGCAAGCGATCAAGTTCTCGCCGAAGCCGGTTGTATCGGCGCCGTTCGGGCTCACTCTCGGGGGCGGCACAGAAATTTCCCTCCATGCCGCAGCGCGCCAGCCGCATGCGGAACTTTATACCGGCCTGGTTGAAGTCGGCGTTGGACTCTTGCCCGGTGGCGGAGGCTGCAAGGAAATGCTTCTGCGTGCGGTCGACAGCGCGTCAGCCGCGCGCGGCAAGAACTCAGGCGAAGCTCTGGCGGGTTCGGTTGAAATGCTGGAAGCAATGAAGAAAACCTTTGAGACCATTGCCACAGCGAAGGTCGCGACCTCGGCGCACGAGGCGCGCGGCCTGGGATTCCTCGCCGAATCCGACCGCATCACGATGAATCGCGAGCGGGTGCTCAGCGACGCCAAGACCCGGGCACTCGAGCTGGCGCGCGCGGGATACGAACCACCGCTGCCGCGCACCGACATTCCCGCTCCCGGCCAGGGTCTGCTGGCCGCGTTGAAGATGGGCGTCTATCTCATGCGGCAAGGCGATTTCATAACCGACTACGAACTGAAGCTGGGCGGCAAAATCGCTGAAGTCCTCTGCGGCGGCAACGTCACTCCCGGAACTCCTCTGAGCGAGCAGTTCATCCTCGATCTTGAGCGCGAAGGCTTCAAATCGCTCTGCGGGGAAAGAAAAACGCAAGAAAGGATTCAGTACACGCTAAAGACCGGCAAGACGCTGAGGAATTAAAAAAGCCATGGACATTTCGAATCACAAAACTGGATTCTTTATGTTGATGCTCGCAGTCGCGACATCCTTTGCACTGGCCCAGAAAGACGCGCCCGCCAAGGAATCCGCTCCTGACGTCCCTGACGCGATCGCGATCCCGTCCGGCCTCGAGCCCGTTCTGTTCGTCCATGCTTCCGGATCACAGATCTACATTTGTCAGCCGGGCGCCGACGGCAGATATCAGTGGACGCTTAAAGGTCCCGACGCCGAACTGAAAGACCGCAAGGACAAAGTCATCGGCCAGCACACGGTGGGCCCGACCTGGAAATTGAAAGACGGCAGTGAGGTCACAGGAAAAGCGGTCGCGCACGTGGACCCGCCTGATCCTGATTCTGTGCCATGGTTGCTGCTCGATGTAATCAACAATTCCAAAAAGGGCGCTCTCGCCGATGTAACAAAAATTCAGCGCGTACACACGCATGGCGGGATGCCCGGCAACGAAGCGTGTGACGAATCGCACAAAGGCGAAGAAACAAAAAGCAAATACAGTGCGGACTATTACTTTTTCGCGCCATCAAAGTGAGCGGGGCGACTGAAACTGCCAACGATGGCCAACATCTAATGTTCTGTTTGGAAGTCGACTGGCGAGTCGATCTTTGAAAGGGCGCGGCTTCAGCTCCGCCGCAAGGCGTGACTCTTGATGATGAGGGCTTTAGCCCCTGAGGTTTGGAAAGGAGACATCATGCGTGAAGTCGTCATAGCATCTTCGGTGCGCACGCCCGTGGGGCGCGCGTTCAAAGGCACCCTCAGAGCCACCCGTCCTGATGAATTGGCGGCGGTCGCCATCAAGGGCGCGCTGGCGCGTGTGCCGCAGCTCGACCCGAAAGAGATTGAAGACGTCATTCTCGGGTGCGCCATGCCCGAGGCGGAACAAGGCATGAACGTAGCGCGAATCGCTTCACTGCGCGCAGGTCTTCCGGTCGAAGTCTCGGCGTTGACGATCAATCGATTCTGCTCTTCGGGACTGCAGGCCATCGCAATGGCCGCAGAGCGCATCATGAGCGGAGGCGCAGAGGTCATCATCGCCGGCGGGACCGAGTCGATGACCATGATCCCCATGGGCGGGCACAAAATTTCGCCGAATCCGTATCTGGTTGATCATTATCCCGATGCCTATCTCTCGATGGGACTGACGGCAGAGCGGCTGGCGCACCGCTTCGGCATCACCCGGCAGGCCGCCGACGAGTTTTCTCTGCACAGCCATCAGAAGGCGCTAGCCGCGATTCAGAGCGGCAAATTCGATGATGAGGTCGTTCCAGTACCTGTAAGCTTCAGCGCGCCGAACGGATCGAAGCCCAAGAAGCAGGAAATCGTTTTCAAGATCGACGAAGGTCCACGCGCCGACACTTCGCTCGAAGCCCTGCACGCGCTCAAGCCTGCATTCCACGTCAGAGGCACAGTCACGGCGGGCAATTCATCGCAGATGTCCGATGGCGCAGCCGCAGCTGTGGTCATGTCGGCCGAGCGTGCCTCAATTCTGGGCATCAAGCCGCTGGCTCGTTACGTATCCTTTGCGACTGCTGGTTACAAGCCCGAAGAGATGGGCCTGGGCCCGGTATTCGCGATTCCAAAAGCTTTGAAAATGGCGGGGCTGAAGCTCGCCGACATTGGCGTGATCGAGTTGAACGAGGCCTTCGCGGCGCAGTCGCTGGCAGTAATCAAAGAGGGAGGACTGGATCCCGATAGAGTAAATCCGAATGGCGGCGCCATCGCGCTCGGCCATCCGCTGGGCTGTACCGGGGCGAAGCTGACTGCGACGGTGATCCGCGAATTGAAGCGCCGAAACGCTCGCTACGGCATGGTCACGATGTGCGTCGGCGGCGGTATGGGCGCGGCGGGAATTTTTGAAAACGTCAGCTAGTCGGCGGGCCGGGATGCCTCGCAACGCAGCTATCCTTCCCATTCCTTCCCGCATTAGAATTGCATTGCGTTCACCGGCTCTCCCAAAAACTGGCGAACCCTCATCAAGATCGAGGCACCTATATGGCTACTAGTACTGCACTTCCCAAGACCAAAATTTCCGGTGGACGCTTTCTGCTGGAATCGCGTCAACCCGACGACATCTTCACTCCGGAAGATTTCAGCGACCAGCACCAACTGATCGGACAGACGGCAGAAGAGTTCGCCGTCAACGAGATCGTCCCCAACATCGAAAAAATCGAGCACAAGGATTTCTCCGTCACTCGCGACCTGCTCAAGAAAGCCGGCGAACTCGGCCTGAGTTCGGTCGAGATTCCGGAGGCTTACGGCGGCCTTGAAATGGACAAAGTCACGGCCGCAGTCATCGCCGATCACATCGCAAAATACGCGGGCTTCGCCACCACCTGGGGTGGACATACCGGCATCGGCACGCTGCCCATCGTTTATTTCGGCACGGAAGGGCAAAAGAAGAAATATCTGCCCCGACTGGCATCTGGCGAAATCGTCGGCGCGTATGCGCTCTCGGAATCGACTTCCGGTTCTGATGCGCTCAACTGCCGCACGCGCGCCGTGCTTTCGCCCGATGGCAAACATTACATCCTCAACGGCGAAAAGATGTGGATCACCAACGCCGGCTTCGCCGATCTGTTTACCGTCTTCGCGAAAATCGACGGCGATAAATTTTCCGCGTTCCTTATTGAGCGAGGATTCCCCGGATTCTCCATCGGCGCCGAAGAGCACAAGATGGGGATTCGAGGATCGTCGACTTGCCCAATCATTCTGAACGACTGCAAGGTCCCCGTCGAAAACCTGCTCGGCGAGATCGGCAAAGGACACCTGATCGCCTTCAACATTCTGAATATCGGCCGCTTCAAGCTGGGCGCAATGTGCGTCGGTGGCGGACGCGTCTCCATGGAGAACGCGATCAGCTACGCCAAACAGCGCAAGGCGTTCAACAAAGTCATTGCCGATTTTGGTTTGGTTCGCGAGAAGATTGCCAACATGGCCACGCTGCTTTACGTCGGCGAATCCCTCGTCTACCGCACGGTTGCCATGATGGACGCGGCTTTGGGCGAAGTCGATAAATCCGCCGCGGATGCGGCCAAGCAGACCCTCAAGGCCATCGAGGAATACGCAGTCGAGTGCTCGATCATCAAAGTCTGGGGCTCGGAAATGATCGATTACGTCGTTGACGAGACGCTCCAGATCTATGCCGGCTACGGATTCGTCGAGGAATATCCGGCGGAGCGAGCGTACCGCGACGCTCGCATCAACCGCATCTTCGAAGGCACCAACGAAATCAACCGGCTGATCATCACCGGATTCCTGTTGAAGCGGGCGATGAGCGGTCAGTTGCCGCTGATGCCGGCCATTAAGAAACTGATGGACGAAGTGCTCTCTGGTCCTTCTATGGGCGATGAGGTCGAAGGCGCGCTCGCGGAAGAACGCAAACTCGTCACTCAGGCAAAAAAGCTGGGACTGTTCGCGGCCGGTTCTGCCACACAGAAATATATGGCGGCGATTCAGGATCAGCAGGAGGTCATGGGCGCGATCGCCGACATGGTCATCGAAACCTACGCGATGGAGTCCGCCGTGCTGCGCGCGCAGAAGATCGTCGCCAGCAAAGGCGAAGCCGGCGCGGCGCTGCCGTTGGCAATGACGCGCGTGTATCTGGCACAGGCGATGGAGAAGGTCGAAGCCGCAGCGCGCAAGGTGATCGCCGCAGTTGCCGAAGGCGACATGCTGCGCACCCAACTCGCGATTTTGCGTCGTCTGGCAAAATACGAGCCCTTCAACACGATCGGTTTGCGGCAGGAAATCGCGTCGAAGATGATCGACCGCGGAAAGTACATGCTGGCGTAATTTTCGCGCCGACACAAAAGGCGTTGTCATCCTGAGCGAAGCGAAGGATCTATGCAGTTCCGGCGAGTTACATAGATCCTTCGCGGGAAAACGCCGCTCAGGATGACAGCTGTATTATTGAAGCCCATGCACCGGCTTCCCAAGAAATTCAGCTCGGTTCTTTTCCTCGCTCTCGCGTGCACTGCGATCGCGGCGGCCCAATCGAAGCCTGCACCTCCGCAGGATTCCGTCACGTTCGATCCCGACGGCACGGCTCACATCACGCGCGTGGTTCCCATGCCGGCCACGATCAGTACCGAGGCGCAGAATTGGCTCGAATCCCTGGAGCACACGACGCCCGGTCCGGAAACGCTGGCCGAGCGCCGCGCCCGCACGGATGTTTGGCGTGCCCAGGATTCGGCCGAGGCGCGCAAACTGTATCCGGTCAATGTCGAAGAGGCTACGACTGCAGGCGTGCGCACCGATGTCATCACACCGCTTACGACTCCGCTGGAGAACAAAGATCGCGTGCTCATCAATCTTCACGGCGGAGGATTCAACTCCGATTCCGGGTCGCTGATCGAAGGCGTACCGATCGCGAATCTCGCGAAGATGAAAGTTGTGTCCGTCTATTACCGGCTGGCGCCGGAGAATCCGTTTCCTGCCGCTGTAGATGATGCGGTCGCGGTCTATAAAGAACTGCTGAAGAGTTACAAACCGCAGAACATTGGAATCTTCGGAACGTCAGCCGGCGCGATTTTGAGCGCGGAAGTCGCCGTGAAGCTCAAGCAACTGGGGCTGCCGCTGCCTGGAGCACTGGGAATCTTCTCTGCTCTTGCCGATTTCAGCAACGTGGGCGATTCGCGACAGTTATTCACCCTGAACGGCTTTCCGGGCCAGATGCAACCGATGGATGAGAAACATCTGGACGACCAATATGTCGGAAAGACCGACCGCAAAGACCCGGTGCTTTCTCCGCTTTACGCCGACCTGCACGGATTTCCGCCGAGCCTACTCGTGACCAGCACGCGCGATATTCTTCTCAGTGACACGACGATCTTTCATCGCGCGTTGCTGCGCGCGGGAAACGCTTCGCAACTGGTGGTGTTCGAGGCCTTGCCCCACGCTTTCTGGTATCACTTCCAGTTGCCGGAGACAAAAGAAGCCCTCGAAGTTATGGCGCAGTTCTTCGACGAGAAAGTGGGAAAGCAGTAGGCCACAGTCTGCAGTTATACCGATCCGCCGGCGATGGAAGGCACGAGCAGGATTTCGTCGCCTTCCTGGAATGCATACGTGGGTCCGCCGAGAAAGCGGATGTCTTCTTCGTTCACATAAACGTTCAAGAAGCGGCGAATCTGGCCTTTTTCGTCGCGCAAATGCGGTTTTAGCTCGGGAAATTTCTGATCCAACACGGAGAAAAGCTCTTCCAGGTTCGCAGCGCTGCACTCGACAGAACCTACGCCGGAGGTGTGACGTCGCAACGCAGTTGGAATCTGCACCGTGATTGGCATATTACGCTCCGATTCCGGCGGCTTCTTCGGCCCGCGCAAGAACTCCCGGGATATTCGAGCGGTCTACGTTCTGCTGCTGCAGGTAGTACTCGAACTCCTTCAGCTTGGGCGCAATCGGCTGCTCGGTCTCGTAGACGCCGGCGAGCACGTCGGTGGTTTTGAGTCCGTTACCGGTGATGCACAGCACGGTCGTTTCCTCGGGCAAAATGCGATCCTGCCGGTAGAGTTTGCCGGCGCATCCGACGGTTACACCGCCGGCCGTCTCGGTGAATATGCCTTCGGTTTCAGCCAGCAACTTGATCGAGTCGACGACTTGTGGATCGCTCACATCTTCGCTCCATCCGCCGGTGTTCTTGATGGCCTTAATCGCGTAGTGTCCGTCGGCCGGATTTCCGATCGCGAGCGAACGGGCGATGGTCGACGGCTTCTGGGGCTCGATTTCGGAGCTGCCGGTTTTCACAGCGGTCGAGATCGGTGAGCATCCGGTCGCCTGCGCGCCGAAGAACTTCACTTCCTTCGGCTCAACCAGACCCAGCTCGATCAACTCGTCGAATGCTTTCTTGATTTTTGTGATGAGCGATCCGCCAGCCATCGGGCAAACAATGTTGTCGGGCAAGCGCCAGCCGAGTTGCTCGGCGATTTCGAATCCGACTGTTTTTGATCCTTCCGCGTAGTACGGACGCAGATTGACGTTCACGAATCCCCAGCGGTGCTCGTCGGCGATTTGCGAACAAAGGCGGTTCACCTGATCGTAGTTACCAGCGATGCGGACAACTTTCGCGCCGAACACGTTGGTGCCAAGAATTTTTGCAGGTTCGAGATCGGAGGGGATGAAGATCCAGGCTTTGAGTCCTTCGCGGGCGGCATGCGCGGCGACGGCGTTGGCGAGATTTCCGGTGGATGAACACGAGACGGTGTCGAAACCGAATTCGCGTGCATTCGCCAGCGCGACTGCAACCACCCGATCCTTGAAGCTCAGAGTGGGCAGACAGACGGCATCGTTCTTGATGTAGAGGTTTCCCACGGCAGCTCCGGTCAGTTTCTGTGCGAGATGCGGAGCCTGAAACAGCGGAGTGAAACCGACCGGCAGCCGCGGTTGATGTCCCTGGGGGAGGGGCAAAAGTTCGGAGTAGCGCCACATGTTCGGTGCTCGCGACGAAATCCGCTCACGGCTGACGGACGTTTTCAGCGCATCGTAGTCGTAAGTGACTTCGAGAGGGGAGAAACACTCGTCGCAGATGGAGCGGGGCTGGTTCCCCCACGTCCGTCCGCATTCGCGGCATCGCAGTTCGTAGTGAGACATGAAGGCTACTCGCTTTCTTATTCCAAAACTCGGAACCGTAGCGAATAGCTGAGGACGAGACTCTCTGGAAAAAGCGGCCATAAAACAAAATGGCCTCTTTTTCCAGGAAAAGGAAAAGAGGCTATCGGAATGCAGATACAGCTCGCGTTCCGAATCTCATGTTCCCTGTTTCCAGGAGAGAGTTGGCACCAGCATCCCGGGATATATGATCCCGGATCGGTTGCCGTGGCGTCTCAGGGCTCGTCCCTCAGCCACTCTGCATGAAATTCCCGCCCATCCCGAAGGATGAACGTGTTCGGTAATGCTACAAAACGCAACAGCAAACGTCAAGTAGAGAATTTGAGGAGTGTCGGTAGCACATGATATGTCCGGTTGAGATAGCAAGTGATATGTCCGCATTGCAGGCGGTGAGGATAAGAGACCATGGCGAGCATGGAAGCTTATCCGAGGGCCGCGATGGAGCGGGCGATGAA
>Ga0335081_10000970_pt1 | contig 46003 bp, 46 predicted proteins | sample Lox_Sample_35_FD_206713 | JGI IMG/M metagenome (GOLD analysis project Ga0335081, IMG submission 206713) | Soil microbial communities from Loxahatchee National Wildlife Refuge, Florida, United States - Lox_Sample_3.5 | ecosystem: Environmental > Terrestrial > Soil > Wetlands | place: USA... | reverse complement strand
CGCGCGAAGCCGAGCGACCCTCCCCCTGCAGGGGAGGGTAAAGAGCTCACCGCTCGATCTCGCGGTTCCAGCGCTTGGTCCATTCCTCGCGGTGGGCGTTGATCGTGTCCCAATCGGGATTGACCAGCTTGGCGGCGCGCTCGCCGAGCGGCGCCATGGTGCCGAGGCCGGGCGGCACCGTCACGGTCTTGTTCACCGGGCCGTAGCCGTAGTCCTTGAGCAGGATGAGCTGCATGTTCGGCGCGAGCATCGCCTTGATGAACTCGGAGGCGAGCGGCGAGGCGTTCGGCTTCGCCACCGGACAGGCGGACGCGAGCAGCGTGACGGCGCCTTCCTTCGGATAGACGAAATCGACCGGGAAGCCCGTATTGGCGAAGGACTGCACCCGTCCGCTGCCCCACACGGCAAGCTCGGCCTGGCCGGACTCGAACAGCTCGGTCATCTTGCCGGGCGAGGGCTCATAGGCGAGCACGTTCGCATTGACGTCCTGCTTCATCACCTTGAAGCCGGGCTCGATGTTCTTCTCGCCGCCGCCGTTCATGCGCGCGAACATCATCAGCGCGTAGAGCCCGTAGGTGTTGTTGATCGGCGGGATGACGACGAGCTGCTTGTATTTCGGGTCCTTGAGATCGTTCCACGAGGTCGGCGCCGCCCAGCCCTTCTGCTTGAAGTATTTGGTGTTGTACATGAGGCCGGTGGCGACGAGACCGATCGCAACCGCGCGATCGTCCTTGAAGCGCGCCGCCGGATAGAGATCGGCCGCCGGCAGGCCCGCGATGCTGCCGCAGAAGCCGAGCTGGATCGCCTGATACATCGGGCCGTCGTCGACGATGGCGACGTCGATCTCCTGGTTGCCCTTCTGCGCTTGCAGCTTGGCGAGCGTGTCGGTCGAGTTTCCGGCGACGTATTCGACGCTGACGCCGAACTTCTTCTCGAAGCCCGGCACGACCTCCTTGCGGATGGTCTGCTCGAAGCTGCCGCCGTAGCCCGCGACAAAAAGCTTCTGTTGGGCGGCGGCGGGCGTTGCGAGCGCGGCGAGCAGCGCGGCCGCCGCGGCATGGTGCGACCAGGATTTCGTCATGATGCCTCCGATGCGAATGCGAGCCTCTCCGGCAGGCTGGCGACGATAACGGAAGCGTTTCATCCGGAATTGAATTCGTCAAATTCTTTTGCCGGCGCCTGTCGGCGCGGCATGTCGGCGCCCTGCACGATATGCGTGTGCCGCGCGAGGCGCCGCCGCATCCTCAGGTCGGCGGTAACTGCCCAGGTAGGCCGTGCTTAGGCCGCGCTGTTGCGGGCGCTCAAGATCGCTTGAGACCCCGTACCAGGGGAGTTGCCGTCTCGGTCTCGAATTTGTTGCCGCATTTCGGGCAGTTGACTGATCCGGCCTTGCCGACGGGGACGCGCAGCTGTTGCGCGCATTTGGGGCACTTGATGAGCTCGCCGTCCCCGGCATCCAGCCAGATGGTCTTCTTGGCCATTTGCGTCATGAGCGCGAGCACGCGGCCGAGAAAGACCAGCAGCGTGCCGTAGAGAAGGAGCGTTATTCCGCTCATCACGACGGGCGCGCCGAGCAGCATGACGACGTCGTCGATCTGCGCGGCGTGGCGCAACGAGGAGTAGACGAGGAACGCGCCCAGCGCCATCGCAACCAGGCCGACCGCATATAAGAGCTTTCCCATGCAACAAGATTCCTCGCGATGCGCCGTTCACCGGCGCGCCCAGACGATGTCGATCCAGCTTGGCCGCGGCCCGGCCGTGAAGGCGGACGCGCCCGCGGCATTAAACGTGACCACGCGGGAGAGCGCGGCGCCCTCGCCGGCGTATTGCGCGAGCGCACCGCCGAAGCCCGTTCCGGTCGCCGTCACGACCGTGTCCGCCGCAACCGCATTGCGCACGATCCAGGCGAGATCGGCCGCCGCCTTGTATTGGAGATCGAGCTGCGACAAGTCGCCGAGATCGTCCAGCACGGCTGCCCGCGGCACCCGCCGTCCCGCATAGGCGATGGCGACCTCACCGGTTCGCTGGTCGGCGTAGACCGCGGCCGCGAAGCCGGCGCGCGCGAGGGCGTCGATCTGGCGATCGGAATAGCCGGATCGCTTCAGCACCGCCTTCCATTCGGACAGGCGACGCCACCCCGCGGCAGCCGCATCCGCGCGGGAGGAAGCGTCGTCCGACAAGAGGGGCGCAAAGCGCACGGCCACGCTCGCGGTCACGGCGTCGATCGGCGGACCGAACTTCTCCCGCAGGGGGCGATCCTCGCTCGCGGCCCCGGCCTTGAGCTCCGCGCGTCGCCACAGCTCGTCGGCCTCCCGCCAGCGGCGGTCCGCCTCCTGCCATGCACGCTGCGCGTCGGCATATTTCTGCTGCTCCGCCTCCCATGCATGCAGCCGCTGCTCGTAGTCGCGGCGCGCGGCGTTCTCGGCCGCGGCGTCGGCGCGGGCGCGCAGCAACCGGTTCTGCGCGTCAAGCACCTGCTCGGGCGTCGCCGGGACGGCGCCGTATCCGTTGCCGAGCTCGCGCAGGAGAGCCCCGTCGTCGACGCTCAGTGCGACCAGCCTCTGGTCGGGCCCGATGTCGCGCACCGGGCGATCAAGCCCCTTGGCGATCTCCTGCCTGAGCGCCAGGGTCTGCGGGGTCGCACCGTTCGACTGCAGGCGTTGTGCAAAGAACGACTTGCCGCGCAGGCTGATGCCGCCGTTCATGGCGCGGACATTGGCGCTGGCGAGGCTTATCTTCTGCCCGTCGGTGTAGACATACGTCGCCAGCGTGATCGTCAGCTCGCTCGGACGATCGGGCGGCAGCGGGTGGTCGACCTTTTCCGCCGGTAGCAGCGGAATCGCCCGAACGCGATCGCAGGTGCCGCGATCCTTCTCGACGATCGAGACGGCGACGAGATAGGCGCGAAACACATTGGTCAAGGCGCTCAATTCGGCGTAGCTGTTCACGTAGGCGGCGGTGCGCCCGTTCACGTCGCTGGCGAGCTGATCGAGGTCCGGATCGTTTCCGGGCAGGTCCTTTCCCGACGCCAGGTCGTGCCGGCGGATGAACATCTGCGGATACACGGTCGAGAGGTCGATGACGTCGCCGTCCTTCGCCAGCGCGGACGGCTCCCCCTGAGCCGGCGCCCGCTCGTACCCGAGCGACGCAAGAATTCGGCGCAGGTTGGCGGCGGCGGGATCGTTTGAAGTGCTGGACGGGCGCAGCGCGATCCGCGGCGGCGCTGCCGTGCCGGCCTGGGGAAAGAGATCGAACCACAGCCTGACCTGCTGCCCGCTTGCCGGCGGCGGCGCGCCGTGCTCGTAGCGCGAGAGCAGGATATCGGCGACGCGGCGCGAGTCGGCCGCAACGTAGCCCTCGACGCGCTGCGCCCGCGCTTCGCCGAGCACCGGCGCCCCGGTCGACAATTCCTTGAGCAGCACGTCGGCGTTGTAGAGGATCTCGCCGAACCGCGTGTCGCGCAGCCACAGCGGCCGGAACACCAGCCGCGAGCGCAGCGCGGGATACTTCACCGACAATTCGCGCCACAGCGCCGCGTAGTCGCGGCTCGCCAGGATCGTGGTGACATGAAATCCCAGCGGCAGCCGGTTCTGCCAGCCGTCACGCCCGCCGATATCGAGCCCGCCTCTGATCCGATCCCAGAATTCATGAAAGACCTGATCGGTCTGCTGGCCCCACGCGGCGCCGCCGTCCGGATCGAGGCTGAAATAGGGATCGCCCGGCTCGCAGGCGGCGCGCATCCCGGTGAGCAGCAGTGCCGCGTCCATGTCCGACTGGGCTTCGGTGCGGCCGCTGAGGACGAGCCGTCCCTTGTCGTAGTCGACCCCCTGCAGGGTCGCGGGGAGCCGCATGCGCATCGCCGCCGCGATGCTCAGCGAGATGCCGCCGGGCTGCGCCGGCTGGACCGGCGAGGGCGGCACGTAGGCGGGTCGCGCCGGCGCATCCGGCTTGGGCGGCGGCTTCAGCGCGGCCGCCTTGCGCTTGAGATCCTCCAGCTGCTCATCCGACGGCCCGTCCGAATTCGCGGATGGCAACGCGGCGGGATCCGGGCGCGGCCTCTGATAGAAGTAGAGCCACGGTTTCGGCGGGACCTTGAGCGGGGACGGCGGCCGGGCCGGCACGTCCGGCGTCACGAACTGAACATCGAGGTGTTGCGGCCTGCGCGGCTTGGGGGTCCTCTGCGCGTCGAGTTGCTCCTGCAGGTCCTTCACCTGCTGCAACATGGCCGCATATTCCTGGTGCTCGTGCCAGAGGTCGATCTGGAGCTCGATGGCCTTGCCGACGAAATAGGCATCGGCTGCAATTCCCACGGCCAGAATGCCCGTCCCCAGAGTAACCCCCGCGCCAGCATCGACGATCGCGCACGGGCCCGATGCGAAGCACGCCGAGAGCCCGTCGCCCAATACTTTCGAGAGGGCAAGGCTGGGAAAATCGATAAGGGTCTGCTCCAGGCCGGCCTGCCAAAAGGGCTCTTTGTATTCCAGCTTGCGCAGCGTCGTGTCCAATCCGAACTCAGTGATCTGCGTCCAGATCCCAAACTTTTCGGCGGCCCCGGCGATGCGGCCCGTAATTTCATCGCCTTGACTGACAGCGTTTCCTTTCAGTAGCGACACTGTCGTATCAAGCCCGGCGTCCCAAATGAATTCGGACCAATCATGGTTCTCGGCGGAGAGCCAAATGAATTTGGACCAATCGAACTTCTCGGCCGCAGACGCCTGGCCGAGAAATCCGGCGAGGACCGCAACCGCAAGAAGGCATCGCGCGCGCATCGGTCGCTCCCGCGTTCGCGTCACATCACGAAAAGGGCGGTTTCCGCCACGACCTTGCAGGTCGCATTCGCTACGTCGAGCTGGCCGACGACGTACAGCCGCGCGATCACCGGATCGCTGAGCACGAGCAGGATGCGATCTCCCTGCCGGACGAACCGCGTGGGGAGAAGCGTGCCCGACAGCCCCAGCACGGTCGGGATCGCAGCGCGCGCGCCGCCGCGCACGTCGTCGACGAAACGATTGATCACGTTGCGGCAGTCCGCCGTCTCGTTGCCGATCTCGCGCATCTGCTGGACCGGCCGCAGCAGGAGATACTGGACGAGATCGCGCTGCTCGGGCGAGCGCGGCGCGGTGGTCCAGGCTGGCTCGAGCGTCGCGCGGGTGGCTTCGTCCTGCATGAGGCGGGAAAGCGCGGCGAAATACTTGAGGCCGTCGGTGTATCCGCCGAGGATCAGCCCGACCGGGCGCTTGTCGCCGAGCACCTTTGCGACGTCGGCGAGGGTGGCGACGCTGACGTCGGGGACACCGCCCGGGACGTCGCGCAAGAGCAGGAAAAGCGAATGCGCGGGATCGTAGACGATCTTGCCGACCCCCGGCACGTCGGCAACCGCCGACTCGGCGACGATCCGCCGCAGCAGGGGGCGCAGATCGAACGGCTTCGCGAAAAACGCGGCGAACAGGTCGTTGAGCCGCGCCACGAGGCGCGGCTCGGCGATGATCGTCGCCGGAAAGACGAACTGCGGATTTTCCGCGGCGACGGCTTCGCCATTCGCGGCGGCGCGTGCCGATGGCGGGATGCGCTGCGCCATCGTCTTCAGGGCGGCGATCACGGCCGGAAAATCATCGCTCTGCGCGCGCGCCGCCGGCGGCCCGCCGAGCGCCGCGAGCGCCGCGGCGACGGCCAGAGCCCTTCCGGACGCCAACCATTTCGGCATGCGCCCCCCCACCCGTAAAGCGCCCCAGCCGAATTAGACTACAATCATTGCGATCATACAAGCATCGCCGCACCAAGCCCACGACCGACGAGCGCGGATTGATTTCGCGCGCGGCGCGAATCCGGATTACGGGAAGGCGTCGCTGGTGGGCCCGGCAGGACTCGAACCTGCAACCAAGCGGTTATGAGCCGCTAGCTCTGACCATTGAGCTACGGGCCCGCCGGCGGCGGAACCTAGCAGGGGGTCGATGGGCCCACAACGCCGCAACCCTCGATGGCACGCGCGCGAGGCGTCGCTCATTTCGACGCAGCAGCCACGACCGGGGCCTTTCGCCGGCCCGTTTCGCAGGCGGCCGCACGGCCCGGGGCGGCGAAGCACAGCCCCTGTGTGAAACTCTCATGGCTTATTGACTCGCGGGCGATTCACCTCCGCGGCCGACTCTGTTATGGGTGATTCGCACGATGGATGGGGCCGACGAAGCAGACGTCCATCCATGCGGCAAATGACATGCTGCCGACACTGAAAGTCATTCTCGCGACCGTGGTCGCCGCCTGCGCGGCGGTGCTCACGATCAGCGCCGGCCTGATCGCGACACGCGATCCCGGCGAGCAGCTCAGCGGGGTGCCGAGCATGAGCCGGCCGCTGGTGCAGCGCGCGATCGTCGAAGAGACCGAATGGCGGAACTTCCGGCTGCTCGCCTACTCGCGGCGCGCCGACGAGCTGCAGCGCCTGCGCGACCTGCCGACGGCCCCGGCCCGCGCCGTGGTCGAATATGCCGAGCGCGCCGAGAAGGCCGCCGAGGCCGCGCATGCGCCGGCCGCGCCCCTCTCGACCATCGTCGCGACCGCCCCGGCCGCACCGCCGCCCGCGAGCGAGCCGGCCGCGGTCGTCAGCCCGCCCGACGTGCCGCCCGCCGCGCAACCGGCTCCGACGACGGTCGCGAACGCACCTGCCGCAGCTCCCGTGCAGGCGCCCGCAGCTCTGCCCGCCACCGCGGCGATCACGCAACCCGCAAGCGCACCGCCGCCCGCACGCGTCGAAACGCCGGCGGCCGCGGCGGTGACGGCCGAGCCGGCGCCCGCCGTCGCCAGCGGCGGCACGGAGGTCGCGGCCGTCCAGTCCGGCAGCGGCGAAACCGCCGCCGTCAAGGCCACGGAAAATCCGGCCGACGCCAAGGCGCATCATCACGTCAGGCGCCATGCGCGGCGGGAGACCCACAAGAAGACCATCCGCGTCGCGCGCACCCGCCTCGCGCCCGCCGCCAAGACCGGCTTCCCGATCGAGCTGCCGAAAACGCCGGCGCAAGGCAGCGGGACCAACTCGCCCGCCTGGACCGACCACCGGCAGGACTCACACGGACGCGATTGATCGCGCTCGCGGCCGCGCCGCGGCCGACCGGCTCACATGCGGAAGAGCCGCCTGGCATTGCCGCTCAGGATCTTCGCCTTGTCCTCGTCGCATAGCGGCACGTTCTCCATCCAGCGCGTGCCGGGCGGATTGGGCACGAACGGCCAGTCGATCGCGAACAGGATGCGGTCGATGCCCATCTCCATCGCGCAGCACAGGAGGGCGGGATTGGAGAAGTTGCCCGAGGTGGTGATCCAGAAATTGCGGCAGAAGATGTCACGGAAGCTGATTGGCTTGGCGCCGGGCCGCGACAGTGCCTGATCGATGCGCCAGACCAGGAACGGCAGGGTCTCGCCGAGATGGCCGAGCACGATCTTGAGATTGGGGTGCTTGTCGAAAACGCCGCCGAGCACGAGGCGGATCGCGACGGTCGCGGTCTCGACCGTGAAGCCCCAGGCGGCGCGGATCACCATGGGGAAATCCTTGGCGTAGTCCTTGTAGTAGACGTCCATCACCTGCGGGTGCGGCAGCGCCGGGTGCAGATAGATCGGAACGTCGAGCTGTTCGGCGCGCGCGTAGATCGGCCAGAAACGCTGGTCGTCGAGGAAGACGCCGTTGGCGAGGCCGTGGATCATCGCGCCCTTGAAGCCGTGCTTCGTGACGGTGCGCTCGAGCTCGTCGGCGGCGGCGGCGGGGTCGGCGGTCGGCAGCGCCGCAAAGCCGGCAAAGCGCGTCGGGTGCTTGGCGATCGCCGCGGCGAGGCGGTCGTTGACGCGTTGCGTCAGCGCGACCGCGTCGGGGCCGGCGAGCTTCTGCGCCGAGGGCGCGCCGTGCGAGATGAGCTGGATGTCGACGCCGGCCTCGTCCATCTCCTTGATGCGCAGGTCGCCGAGATCGAACAGCCGGTTCATCATCTCGGGATTGCGCACGCCCTCGACCCCCGTATAGGTCGCCGACAACTCGCGGTCCCAGTAGTGCTCCTCGATCGCGATGACCGGGCAGTTCGGCTTCTTCAGCATGATGGCGCTTCCGTTCCCTGGTGTGGTGCGGATGGGCTAACATACGGATGGCCGCCACAACAGCGCCCGCAATACGCCGGGGAGCATCGCATGCACGTGTTCGATCTGAAGCAAGAGCAGGAGTGGAACCCGCAGCGGCATGTCGAGAAGATCCTCGGCACCGTGGGCGAAGGCGACGTGACGGTGGCGTGCTGGGAGCCGGGCCAGATCAGCCCATATCACTGCCATCCGTACGCGACCGAGATCTATTTCTGCTACCAGGGCGGCGGCAAGATGCGCACGCCCACGCGCACCATCGACGTGGTGCCGGGCTCCTTCGTGGTGCACCCCAAGGGCGAGCTGCACGAATACATCAACGGCCCGCAGCGCACGCTGTTGTTTCGCGTGCGCTACGGCGACGACATGTCGACGCGGCACATGGAGAACCGCCAGCACAGGGACTGGACGCAGAAGCCCGAGGATGCCGAGTTCTTCCGCGCCAATCCGGCGCTGGTCGCGGCCGAGGTGGTGTGACGGGAAGGCGCGTCAGCCGGCCGCCCGCACCGGGATGCGGTCGACGTCGGTGAACTCGGCGCCGATCTCGAAGCCGAGCCGCCACACCACCCGGCAGGAGCGGCGCGGCCGGTCCGTTTCGGCGATCACCAGCGTGAAATCGTCGGGAATCTCGACGTATTCGGAATGCAGCCGCACCCCGATCTCCGACATGTCGACGATCAGGCAATCACGCGAGGGGCCGGACATTTCCGCCTGGATGCGCGCAAAGCGATTGAAGCTGTAGCGCACCGCCCGGCGCCGTTCCTTGAACATGGCCAACCCTGGTCCGCAAATCCCGTTCCACCGACCGGTACGGTGTAACCCATCAATGCTTGCAGAGGGCCAAACGCAAGCCGCACGTTTTTCCGCGCATTTTCGCGAAAATTGGCGGCAAGTTCGATCGATCGGCGCAACCATGTCGCAGCCATGACCCTGATCTACAAGATCTGCCCGCGCGCGCTGTGGGACGCGGCCGAGCGCGACGGTGTCTTTCGCGGCGCGCCGGTCGATCGTGCCGACGGCTACATCCATTTTTCCACCGCCGAGCAGGTGCGCGAGACCGCCGCCAGGCATTTTGCCGGCGCACGCGACCTCGTTCTCGTCGCGGTCGCGGCCGAGCGGCTCGGGCCGGCGCTCAAATGGGAGCCGTCGCGCGGCGGCGCGCTGTTTCCCCATCTCCATGGCGAATTGCCGCTTGTCGCCGCGCAATGGATCAAGCCGCTGCCGCTCGGCGCGGACGGCCGGCACGAGTTCCCGCCATTGTGAGCGCCGAGCGGGGACATTTCCCCGGCCAAGCGAAGGCGCTTACCAAGCCGCGTGCGGTCGAGTAGAAAGAGTATCGTGCTGGGTTGAGTTGCTCCGGGGAGGAGCATGCCGATGCCTTCGCCGTCGACGAGGCGCCGCTTCCAGGTCGCGTTGATCAAGCCGTCGCACTACGACGACGACGGCTACGTCATCCAGTGGCTGCGCTCGTTCATCCCGTCGAACTCGCTCGCCGCCGTCTACGGCCTCGTCGCCGACGCCGCCGCGCGGCGCGCGCTCGACGACGATGTCGGGTTCGACATCGATGCGGTGGACGAGATCAACACCCGCATCCGGCCGGCGAAGATCGTCGAGCGCTTCCGCCGCAACGGCAATTTCGGCGTCGTCTTCATGGTGGGCGTGCAGAGCAACCAGTTCCCCCGCGCGCTCGACATCGCGCGGCCGCTGCGCGCGGCCGGCATCCCGGTGGTGATCGGCGGCTTCCACGTATCGGGCTGCCTCGCCATGCTCGACGAGCTGCAGGACGACCTCAAGGCGGCGCTCGATCTCGGCATCTCGCTCTATGCGGGCGAGCTCGAGGAGCGCTGCGACGCGCTCCTGCGCGACGTCGCCGCCGGCGCGCTCAAGCCGATCTACAACTATCTCAAGGACCTGCCCGGCCTCGAGACGATGCCGCCGCCGGTGCTGCCGAAGCAGTATCTCACCCGCACCTACGACCTGATGACGAGCTTCGACGCCGGACGCGGCTGCCCGTTCGAGTGCTCGTTCTGCACCATCATCAACGTGCAGGGCCGCAAGTCGCGCAAGCGCTCGCCCGACGACATCGAGCGGCTGATCCGCATGAACCTCGCGCAGGGCGTGAGCTGGTTCTTCATCACCGACGACAATTTCGCCCGCAACAAGGACTGGGAGCCGATCTTCGACCGCATCATCGCGGTGCGCCGGGAGGTCGAGGGGACGCCGCGCGACCTCAAGATCATCATCCAGGTCGACACGCTCTGCCACAAGAACCCGGACTTCATCGCCAAGGCGAAGCTCGCCGGCGTGCGGCGGGTGTTCATCGGGCTCGAGACCATCAACCCCGGCAACCTCGCGGCGGCGAAGAAGCGCCAGAACAAGATCACCGAATACCGCCAGATGCTGCTCGCCTGGAAGAGCGCGGGAATCATCACCTATGCGGGCTACATCCTCGGCTTCCCCAACGATACCAAGGAGAGCATCGCCGAGGATATCGCGATCATCCAGAAGGAGCTGCCGCTCGATATCCTCGAGTTCTTCTGCCTCTCGCCATTCCCGGGTTCGGAGGATCACCAGAAGCTCTGGCGGCAGAAGGTTGCGATGGACCCGGACATGAACCGCTACGACGCCGAGCACGTGCTCACAGCGCATCCCCGGATGACGCGTGCCGAGTGGGAGGATTCCTACCGCATGGCGTGGAAGCTCTATTATTCCCCCGAGCACATCGAGCGGCTGTTGCGGCGCGCGGCCGCCTGCGGCATCGGCGTGTCGCGGCTCGCCACCATGATCTTCGGCTTCTCCTGCGCGGTCGAGATCGAGAACGTGCATCCGCTGCAGGCCGGCATCCTGCGGCTGAAATACCGCACCGACCGGCGGCCCGGGCTGCCGATCGAGCCGGTCTGGCGCTTCTACCCGCGCTTCATCGCCGAGACGCTCGCGAAATACGTCAAGTATTTCCGCCAATGGCGGATGATCGAGCGCCTGCGGCAGAGCATCCGCAAGGACCCGGCGCGGCTGACCTACCGCGATGCGGCGCTGGCGCCGGTCGAGGCCGGCGACACCGAGACGCTCGCGCTGTTCACCCACAACGAGGCGGCGCGCTCCGCCGTGCAGCACGCGCGCAAGATCAAGGAGCTGACCGCGAAGGCCTCGGCCGCCGGCTGAGGGCCGACGCTACGTCGGCGTTTCCGTGGCGGCCGCCGCCATGCGCAGCTCGTCGGCCGGCATGTCCGTCGCGTACGGCTGCGGCAGCAGCTTGTGCGCGGCGTCCAGTCCGGCGAGGTCGTCCCAAACCGCGATCACAGTCCGGGCGCGGCCGCCGGCGGGTCCGCCGGCGACATCGCGACAGTGCTCGTGAAGGCCCCCCATGAGCTCGTCACCTCGCGCCGGCCATCCCTGGACACCCGCTGCAGCGCATGGAAACATGCTGCTCCACCCATGATCACGCGACTTGCCGATAGCCATGTTCGATTGGGCCTGCTTGCGGCCGCCTGCGTGCTGGCGGCCGTGGAGGCGTTCGCCCAGCAACCCGCGGCGCCGGTGCCGTCTTCCCCCGCCTGCCGCGAGCTCGCGCGTCGGTTCGACTTGATCGCGGCCGAGGCCGGCTCGCTCGAGCTGACCACGGCACTGTTCTCCGCCGCCGACGCCGGCTGCGAGCCGCTGGCGCTCCGCCTGCTTGATGCCGGCGCCACGCTCGACGCGCGCGACCGCTTCGGCACCATGCCGCTCGCGCACGCGGCGCGCGCCGGTCATACGGCGCTGGTCGAGCTCTTTCTCGCCCGCGGCGCTCCGATCGACGCGCGCAATGTCGCGGGCGCGACCGCCCTCTATGCGGCAGCCGAGAACGACCGCGAGCCGGCCGTCGCGCTCCTCCTCGCCAAGGGCGCGGACCCGAATCTGCCGGGCCGCTCCGGCCTGACGCCGCTCGCCGCCGCGGCCTACAACGGCAACGATCGCATCACCGCCGAGCTCCTCGCGCACGGCGCCCAGCCGGATGCCGCGGATACGACCGGCAAGACGCCGATCATCTACGCGGCGGCGCGCGGGTTCACGCAGGTGGTGCGCCGGCTGCTCGCCGCCGGCGTCGACGCGAAGCGTACCTACGGCAACGACCTGACCACGCTGATGTGGGCGGCGGGCTACGAGGACGGGTTCGGCGAGAGCGATGCGCTCGACGTCGTCGCGCTGCTGCTCGACGCGGGCGCACCGATCGACGCCGTCGACAACCGCGGCCGCAGCGCGCTGATGATCGCGGCCGAGCGCGGCCACGCCGCAGTCGTCGCGGCGCTGCTCGCGCGCGGCGCCGACCGTGCCCTCAAGGACAAGGGAGGGATGCGCGCGCTCGACCTTGCGGCGAATGCCGACGTGCGGGCGGCGCTCGCAATCCGCTGATCAGAATCCTGCGAGGTACGCCGCGCAGTCGGCGATGTCCTGCTCCGAGATCGCCAACATGAGATCGGTCATGCCGGGATTGTTGCGGCGGGTCTTGTTGCGGAAGTCGAGCATCGACTGCTGCAGATAGTCCTGGCGCTGCCCGGCCAGCCGCGGCTGAGTGCTGTCGCCGCGGAAATTGTTCTGGTGACAACTCGTGCAGACGATCGAGTTGATCGCCTTCTGGGCGCCCGCCGCGACGTCGGCGGGAGCGCGCGGCTGCTGCAGGTCGGGCCACGGTTTCTGCGAGAAATAGAGCGCCAGCGCCGCCATATCGTTGCGCTCGAGCAACTGGGCGATCGGGCCCATGATGTCGCTCTTGCGCGCCCCGCTCTTGAAGTCCCGCAGCTGCAGGTAGAGATAGCCCTGCTGCTGGCCCCAGATCACCGGCATCTTGGGCTGCTGCGGGACGCCGTTCTCGCCATGGCAGGCGGCGCACAGGCTCGCCTTCTCGTCGATCGACTGCGCCGACGCGGCGGCCGACAGCAGCGCAGAAACTAGGATGGGTACGGCGGCGAGGCGCGCCGAGCGGGAGCGGGTGGACATTCGGGTTCTCCATCGTGTCCGGGCGCCGAATGAAGACTCGACAGCGTGGCCCGATTCAGCAGGAACGCAACATGCTCCAGAGACGCACATGGCCGGGGCAAAGCCCGGCCATGTTCCTTGCTTGTCTTGGCCGGGGCAAAGCCCGGCCATGTTCCTTGCTTGTGTTGGCCGGGGCAAAGCACGGCCATGTTCCCTGCTTGTCTTGGCCAGGCAAAGCCCGGCCCTGTCCTTGTTCGTCTTGAATTGGCGACAACGCCGCCGGCATCAATCCAGCGTGAAGGCGATGATGGCGTTGCCCCGCTTGTAGTTGAGCTGCACATTGCCGCCGGCGCCGACCACGATGTACTGCTTGCCGTCGACCATGTAGGACGACGGCGGCGCGTTCACGCCGGCGCCGGCATTGAACGTCCACAGCACGTGGCCGTTGGTCGCGTCATAGGCGCGGAACCGACCGTTGCCCTCGCCGGTGAACACCAGCCCGCCGGCCGTGGCCAGGATGCCGCCGATCATCGGCTCCGGCGTCTTCACCTGCCAGCGGATCCTGCCGGTGTTGTAGTCGACCGCCGTGATGTTGCCGGCCTGCGCCTCGCCCGGGATCGTCTTGAAGGCGCCGCCGAGCCACAGCTTGCCGTTCGGATAGGCCGAGCTCTGCACCTGGTAGGTCATCGGCTGGTGCAGGTTGATCGCATAGGTGAGGCCGAGCCGCGGATTGACCGTCATCGGTGACCATTCGACGCCGCCGTTGGCGCCGGGCAGCATGCGGGCGCCCTGCGCCGTCGGCAGCGTCCACATGTTCTCCTGCGGCACCATCGCCTCGGAGAAGCGGATCAGGCTGCAGTCCTTGCGGTCGTTCACGTAGACGTGCCCGGTCTTGCCGGCATGGATGACCGCCGGGATGACCTTGCCGTTCTTGTCCTTCGCGTCGACCAGGATCGTCGGGCTGACCGCGTCGAGATCCCACACGTCGTGGGCGATGTACTGGAAGTGGCAGACGTACTTGCCGGTGTCGAGATCGATCGACACGAGCGAGTCGGTATAGAGATTGTCGCCGGGACGCTGCGCACCGTCGAGATCGGGCGACGGATTGCCGACCACGAAATAGAGGCGATTGGTGGCGAGGTCGACCGACGGATTCTGCCATACGCCGCCGCCGAGCGTCCGGTACGGATCGCCGGTCTTGGCGAGCTGCGCCTTCTCGGCCGCGATGTCGCGATGCATGTCACGGCCAGTCGCGTCTGTGGTGGCCCACACGCCGACGGAGTTCTCCGGAATGGTCATGAAGGTCCACAGCAGCTTGCCGTCCTTGGCATCGAACGCCTTGACGAAGCCGCGGATGCCGTACTCGCCGCCGTTGGTGCCGATGATGACCTTGCCCTTGACCACGGTAGGCGCCATCGTCTCGCTGTAGCCGAGCACGGGGTCGGCGATGTCCGACTGCCAGATCTTGTTGCCGGTCTTGGCATCGAGCGCGACCAGCTTCGAGTCGAGGGTGGCGAGATAGACCTTGTCCTCGTAGACCGCGACGCCGCGATTGTTCGGCCCGCAGCAATAGGTGGTGATCGGGCCGAGCGGATGCTTGTAGTGCCACAGCTGCTCGCCGGTCTTGGCGTTGAGCGCATAGACATGGCTGAATGACGTCGTGACGTACATGACGCCGTTGACGATGATCGGCGAGGTCTCCAGCGATTCCGTCACGTCGGTCTGGAAGATCCAGGCCGGGCGCAAGTGGCCCACGTTGCGGGTGGTGATCTGCCGGTCGGGCGAAAAGCGCTTCTGCGTATAGTCGCCGTTGGTGTGCAGGAAATTGTTCTGATCGCTGGCGGCCTTGTCGAGCATCGCCTGGGTCACGTTGGTCGGCGTGACGCTGGGCGCGGCCGGCGCTCCGGGACTTTGCTTGACCTCCTGGGCCGACGCCGTGGCCGCGAGCGCAAGCGCAGCTGCGATCGCCAATACCGTTCGGATTGCGATCATTTGCTTCCTCCCCAGTTTGTGAGTCGAGCACTTATGCCGCTGGCGCGGTTTGCTCGGCGGGAGCGTGCGCGCCGCCCTGACGGCTGTCAAGATTTCGAGATAAGCGAAAGCAAGTGACGCGGCATGCAGCCCACGCCTGTTTTGTGCTGGCACGGTGGAGAGTGGGAGTGTTCGGGGTGGGCAAGTCATCGATGCCAGCATGACGCTCCGAAAGCGGACACGACGCGTAAGTAATTGAAAACTCACGTGCATGCGTTCGCGCGACCGATGAACGGCAGCTACAGATCTTGGATGCCGGGCGCCGAGGGGGCCAACGCTATATCGGCGTCTCCGTCGCCGCCGCCAGGCGCAGTTCGTCGAGCGACATGTCGGTCGCGTAGCGCTGCGGCAGCAGCTTGTGCGCGGCGTAGAGGTCGCGCAGCTCTTCCCAATCCGCGAGCACGGTCCGGTACATCCACCGATAGAACGGTCGTGCCCGCGCGTACGCGATAACCTTCTCTCGGACGATGAAGCGTGCGGTCGCGTCGATCTCCAGCCAGTTGATCATAAGATGCACATAGGTCGAGAACTCATCGGGCGCTGCCTCGGGCGGGGCGGCCGGAACGTCGCGATAACGCTCGTGCAGGGCTCCCATGAGCGCACGCCAGCGAGCCGGCCAGGCCTAGCCGTACCACGTGACATACCAATGCATTTGCTCATGCAGGTAGGTCGACAACACGCCGAGCTCGTCGGATGCGAATGTATTGAGCGTGATGATCGGATGACTGTGGGGGATCTCGAGCGGCGCAATCCGCACTCGCTTTGAGTATTCGAACGGCCCAAGGTCGAAGCGCCGCCGTAGCCCGCTCAGCATCTCGCGAACCCGCTCGGCGGCCCGCCGGACGGTCTCCAGTTCGAGCATGACCTCGAGGTCGCCAGGGGTTGACATCTCGCCTCCACGCAATCAAACCCGCGGCCCGATCAATCGCAGTGCGTCCGGCTCGCTCCCATAGTACATCCGATTTGGTCGCGCGCATGAGCAGCACCCACGACCACGTTCGTCGCAAGAGGCCAAATCGGATAACGTCGGACCCGAATACTCCCGGACACCGGATACCCTGGCGATTCGCATCATGCCGATCTTCACGCCGCATCAGGATGACGCGCTCAAGGCGGTGGCGGCCTGGCTCAAGGACGGGCCGGGCAGCCGCGGCACGCCGCAGATCTTTCGCCTGTTCGGCTATGCGGGCACCGGCAAGACCACGCTCGCGCGCCATCTCGCCGAGGGCGTCGACGGCAAGGTCGTGTTCGGCGCCTTCACGGGCAAGGCCGCGCTGGTGATGCGGCGCAAGGGCTGCGCCGGCGCAGCGACCATCCACAGCCTGATCTATCGCGCGCGCGAGAGCGGCGAGGAGACGCCGAGCTTCGAATTGTGGGACGAGGCGCCCGCCTCCAAGGCGAGCCTGATCGTCATCGACGAATGCTCGATGGTCGATGCCGAGCTCGGCCGCGATCTGCTCTCGTTCGGCACGCCCGTGCTGGTGCTGGGCGACCCGGCGCAGCTGCCGCCGATCCAGGGCGGCGGCTTCTTCACCGAAGCCGAGCCCGACGCCATGCTCACCGAGGTGCATCGCCAGGCGGCCGACGACCCGATCATCCACCTGTCGATGGCGGTGCGCGAGGGCGAGTGGATCGAGCCCGGTCGCTACGGCGACAGCGAGGTGGTGCGCAAGGACGCGCTCGATCCCGCGCGCGTGCTCGAGGCCGACCAGGTGCTAGTCGGCCGCAACGCCACGCGGCGCGCCTACAATGCGCGGCTGCGCGAGCGGCGCGGATTCACGCAACCGCTGCCGCAGGCGGACGACAAGCTCGTGTGCCTGCGCAACAACCGCCGCAAGGGCCTGTTCAACGGCGGGCTGTGGAAGGTCAAGGAGCGCGGCGCACCGCGAGCCACCGGCACCGTGGGGCTGCGCCTCGCGCCCGACGAGGATATCGGCCGCACCGTCAAGGTCACGGTGCGGCGCGAGTGTTTCACCGGCGGCCTCGAGGAACTCGATTGGCAGCAGCGCAAGCGCTACGACGAGTTCGACTACGGCTACGTGCTCACCGTGCACAAGGCGCAAGGCTCGCAGTGGGACGACGTCGTGCTGTTCGACGAGAGTTTTGCGTTCCAGGAGAGCCGCGCGCGCTGGCTCTACACCGGCATCACCCGCGCGGCGCGGCGGCTCACCGTGGTGATGTGAACTGCGTCGCGACGTAGGGAGGGCATTGCGCTGTCCGAGGCTCACCGCTTGCGTCGGCGCATGCGTGCGCAATGCCCACGCGGTCTGCCCTCGCCGTCACACCGCGGGCTCACGCCACCCTTGCGGCCTTGCGCGGCGCAGCGCGCAGCGCATCCATCAGCTTGCGCACCGAGCCGAGGTCCTCGAGCCGCGCCACCATGGCGACCACCTCGTCGACATGGGCGGGCGCGAGCACGCCGTCCGCATAGGTGCGCAGCTTGCCTTCGATCTGCGCCCAGGTGAGCGGGTTCTCGGCCGAGCCGCGCGGATGCTCGCAGCGCGCCGACAGAACCTTGCCGTCCATCATCTCGATCTCGACCACGGCCTGCACGCCCGATAGCGTCGCATCGGGCTGCACGTCGACCTGCTCGGCGGCGGCGCGGCGCAGTCTTGCATCGTCGTAGCGCGCCGGCTCGAACTGGGCGAGCGTGAGCTTCTTGTCGTGCAGGATCACGGCGGCGGTGTAGTGCGCCGAGATCAGCGCGTCGAACTTCGCCTTGTAGCGCGCGAGCTTGCCGTGCAGGTCGAACACGCTCTGGGAGAGGCGCACGCGCAGCTGCTTCGCTTTTTCCGGGTCGATGTCGTGCTTCTCGATCAGGTCGAACAGGGCGGTGTTCATGCCCTGGATCGAGGAGGCGGACGGCCACAGGCGCAGCGCGATCTGCTCGAGCTCCCAGCGGCGCCCGAGGTCGGCGGTCGCAAGCTCCGGCTTGCCGCCGTTCGAATAGCTGTTGTAGAGGCCGCCGTCCTTGGCGGTGAGGAATTCGCGGGTGGCGAGGAAATTCTGCCCGGCGAGCAGCGCCCCCATCAGCCCCGACAGCGCGCCGCGGCATTGATGGAATTTCACCGTCGGCGTGCCCCAGGCTGCAAACGTGCCGGCCGATTGGCTGCCGGCAAGGCCGAACGCCTTCGCCATGGTGTCGGCGTCGAAGTCGCGCAGCCGGCCGGCGGCGGCGGCGGCGCCGAACGGCCCGAGCACGCCCGGCCCGTGCCAGCCGCGCGCGCGCATCGCCGGATAGTCGGCGCCGATGCCGACCCGCGTCGTCACCTCGAAGCCGGCCGCGAGCGCGACCAGGAGGTCGCGGCCCGAGCGCGCGTCGCGCTCGGCGATCGCGAGCGCCGCCGGCACGACTTCCGGCGTCACGTGCGTGAGCGTCGCACGATGGATGTCGCACATCGTCACGGCGGTCACGAGATAGCCGTTGAGGATGGTCGCGCCGGCGAGCGAGAGCCGGTCGCCGCCGATCACGCTGCTCTCGCTCGATTGCCCGAGCGCGGCCGCGAGCGCCGCAAGCTGATTGGTCTCCTCGCCCTGGTGGCCCGCGACCGCGCAGGCGATGGTGTCGAGCAGCACGTTCTTGCAATGCGCGCGCACGCGCTCGGGGATCGCGTCGTAGCCGAGCGTTGCGGCGAAACGCGCGAGGTCCTGGGTGGCTTCTCCCATCGTCGTTCTCCTGCTTGCGGTGAGCGCGCTTTAGCACCATCGTGGCGGCAAGGCTACGGCCGCACGATCCGTGGAGATTCGACCATGCCGAAGAGCGACACCGCAACGCTCGAGGAGCGCATTCGCGCGATCGAGGACCGGCTCGCGATCTACAACCTGATCGCCAGTCATCCGCCCAGCGCCGACACCGGCGCCGACCACTATACACGCGCCGTCTACGCCGAGGACGGCGTCTTCGACCGCGGCCCGCATTTCGGCGGGAGCGGCAAGGACGCGATCGCCGCGATCGGCAAGACGCCCGCGCATCAAGCCGCGATCGCCGGCGGCCTCGCCCATTTCGCCGGCCTGCCCTACATCGAACTCGACGGCGACCGCGCCGCCGTCACGTCGTATCTGCAGATCCTGATGCCCGACCCGAACGGCCCGCCGGTCGAGCTGCCGAATCACGGCACCTCGAAAGGCTTCCGTATCCACCGCGTCGCCGCCAACCGCTGGGAGCTCGTGCGCACCGAGTCGGGGTGGAAGATCAAGCGCCGCACCTTGCGCCCGCTCGACGGCTCCGAGCCGGCACGGCAGATTCTGCGCCAGGCGCTGAAAGCGTACGAAGAGAGCGTTTAGCCCATCCACGTCTTACCTTCTCGCAGCACTTCAAGACGTGGATGCCCGGGGCAAGCTCGGGCATGACGGAGCAAGACGGAGGAATGACCCAAATGCCCGAGATCAAATTCGAGAATCCCGCCGCGCTGGGCAAGCCGCTCGGCCAGTACTCGCACATGACCCGCGTGAAGGCGTCCGAGTATCTGTTCATCGCCGGCCAGGTCGCGGTCGACAAGGCCGGCAACGTGATCGGCACCGACGACTTCGATGCGCAGTGCGTGCAGACGTTTGCCAATATCGAGGCGGCGCTCAAATCGCAGGGCGCCGGCTGGACGAACGTGGTCGAGTTCACCACGTATCTGGTGCATTCGCAGGATATCCCGAAGTTCATGAAATTCCGCCTGCGCGAGTTTCCGAGGTTCTTTGCCGACGGCGCCTATCCGCCGAACACGCTGCTGATGATCGACCGCCTCGTCGGCGAGGCGTTTCTGATCGAGGTGAAGGTCGTCGCGGCGCTCTGACGGCATTCGCACGGCCGCAAGGGCTGAACCGACGGCGCGGCTCGCGCGACCCATTCATTATCGGGTGACGCGGATCGTCACGACCGGGTGCGTCGACACGCCCGCCTGCGGGTGCGCCGGCGCGGGCCCGTGCGTGCGACGCGCCGTCCGCCAACCAGGAGCACATGAATGAGCAAACTCTCCCGCCGCAACGCGCTCGCGGGCGGCGCCTTGGCGCTTCTCACCACCGCCGCACAACCGGCCTTCAGCGAGGACAAGGGCATGACGAAGCTGTTCAAGATCATCACCATCAAGGACGAGATCGTGATCGGCCTCAACGATGCCGAGCTCGGCCAGATCGGTGGCAACGATGCGGGCGCCGTCGCGCGCGCGCTCGCCGCCAAAGGCCAGATGACGGCGTGGCAATACGCCGTCAAGCACGGCGCGAACGGCGACCTGCAGCAGGCGCCGCTGCGCCAGGTCGGGTTGCTCGCCAACTCCTCGCTGCGGGTGGAGCCCTATACGACGACCTATGCGGTGCTGCCGCACGAGTGATTCTGTGTGCTCCCCTCCCCCCCGCGCGCGGAGCGCGTGGCGGGGAGGGGTCGGGAGTGGGGGGCGCCACTTGCTCAGAAGCAAGCAACGTTTCTCCTCCACAAACGCATGAGTAAGCGTAGTCCCCCCCACCCCTCGCTCCGCAGCTTCGCTGCGTCGCTCGACCCTCCCCGCCAACGGGCGGGAGGGTGACACCCCGCGACGCCGCTCTCAGTTCACCTTCAGCTTCGCCTGCGCGGCGAAATCCGCCCAGCGCTGCAGATCCGCGCGAATGAACGCGCCGAACGCCGTCGCGCCGAGCGGCGTCATCACGATGCCCATCTCGGTCAGGCGCTTTTGCACATCAGGGTCCGCGACCACCTCGGCCAGCGCCTTTTCCAGCTTGGCGACCGCCGCGGGCGGCGTCGCGGCGGGCGCCGCCATGCCGACCCAGTAGCCGACCTCCATCGGCACGCCGGCTTCCGCCATGGTCGGCACGTCGGGCATCAGCGGGAAGCGCTGCGGCGCCGCGACCGCGAGCGCCACGACGCGGCCCGCCTTGATCTGCGGCAGGCCCGAGACCGGCGAGAGGAACATCGTCTTGAGGTGGCCGGCGATGAGATCGTTCACGGCCGGGGCGCCGCCGCGATAGGGCACATGCACCATGTCGACGCCGGCGCGCACCTTGAACAATTCGCCGGCAAGATGGCTCGCGCTGCCGACGCCGATCGAGCCGTAGGTGAGCGTGCCCGGATTGGCGCGGGCGAGCGCGATGAGCTCGGCCACCGTTCGCGCCGGCACCGACACGTGCACCGTGAGCGCGAGCGGCGATTTGCCGATCAGCCCGATCGGCGCAAAGTCCTTGATGCTGTCGTAGGTGAGGTCCTTGTAGAAGAGCGGATTGACGCCGTGGCTGTCGGTGATCATCAACAGCGTGTAGCCGTCGGGCTCGGCATGGGCGACGTAGGCGGTCGCGATGGTGCCGTTGGCGCCGGCGCGGCTCTCGACGATGAACTGCTGGCCGAGCTTCTGCGCCATCCGCTCGGTGACGACGCGGGTGACGAGATCGACCAGGCCGCCGGCCGGATAGGGCACGACCACCCGGATCGGATGCGTCGGATAGGCCGCCTCCTGCGCGCCGGCGCTTGCGGCGACGCAAGTCAGCACGGCGGCACACAGCAACGCCGCAACCAGCCGTCTCATCTCCCCGCCTCCGCTTTTTTATTTGCGCATATCCTTGTCGGCGAACCGGCGTCCATCCCGGATCAAGGCCGGGACAGGCTTTCGCCCGGATATGCGCTCGCCCGCTCTACCGGGCGAGCATGCCCGGCGGAGCGGCGCTTGTCGAGGATCGGGATCAGCGGCCGCGTGCTGCGCTCGGCTCCCGACGCGCGCCCGTCAGTTCTTGTGAATGTTCAGCTGCTTCACCAGGCGTCCATACTTCGCATAGTCGTCGTTCAGCAGGTGGGTCAATTCTTCGGCGGTGCCGCCGACCGGCTCCTGGGCGGCGCGCAGGAAATTGGCGCGGATGGTCTCGTCCGCCAGCGCCTTGTTGATCTCGACATTGAGCCGCGCGACGATCGCCGCCGGCGTTCCGGTCGGGACGAACACGCCGAGCCATTGGTCGATGACCAGCCCCTTGATGCCAGCCTCCTGATAGGTCGGCACTTCGGGAAGGCTCGGCGACCGCTTCGCCGTCGATTGCGCGAGCAGCCGCACCGTGCCCGCCTGATAGTGCGGAATGAGCGGCGTCGAGCCGAGCGAGGCGATCTTCACGTGGCCGGCAATGAGATCGTTGATCGCCTGTCCGCCGCCGCGATAGGGCACGTGCACGAGCTCGATGCCGGCGATCTGCGCGAACCAGGCCGCGACGATGTGCTGCTGCGAGCCGACGCCCGATGTCGCATAGCTCATGCCCGGCTGCGCTTTGGCGAGCGCGATCAATCCGGCGAGATCGGTGACGCCGAGCGAGGGGTGCACCGCCAGCACGACCGGCTGACGCGACAGCTGCACGACCGGCGTGAGGTCCTTGAGCGGATTGAAATTGAGCGTGAAAAGATAAGGGCCGGTTGCGATCTGGTCGGATGTGATCAGGACCGTATAGCCGTCCGGCGCGGCCTTGGCGGCGATCTCCATGCCGACCACCCCCGAAGCACCCGACTTGTTCTCGACATAGACCTGCTGATGCAGCGCGTGCGCCAGATAGTTGGCGATCGGGCGGGCCGCGACATCGGTCGAGCCGCCGGCCGGAAACGGCACCACGATGCGAACCGGGCGGCTCGGCCAGTCTTCGCCATGTGCCGTCATCGATACGACTGCAGCAAGCGCGAGGAGCGCCAAACCTGCACGCGACATCATCGTGGCCATGCTTTTCACTCTTGACCCTCTTTTCACGCTTGACCCTCTTTGCATCCGGCGTGGACTAGAGCATGTTCCGTTCCTTCGGAATCGGAACATGCTCTTAGTTTTTCTTTATTTGGCGCATGTTCTTGTCGGCGAACCGGCGTCCACCCCGGATCAGGTCCGGGGCAAGCTTTCGCCGGAACATGCGCCATCGTAACGCTCCCGCCCGCCCACGGCCACACGCAAGGCCAATAAGCCACAACAACAAGGTCCAGTCGCCGATGCCATACTCGACCTATCTCCCCGAGCATATGGGCAGCGCCGTGCTGACGCCGCCCGGCCCGTTCGTCGCCGGCTCCTTCCAGGAGCTGACGATCGTCTACACGGCGGGAAAATTCGGCATCGACGACACCGGCATGCTGAAGATCTCCTGGCGCACGACGTCGGACATGAGCAAGCCGCAGTTCGACCGACCGACGGAAGCGAACTACACGACGGTCGTGGCGAGCAACGGCGCCAAGCTCGAGTACCGGTTCGACCGGCTCAACATCAGGCCGTGGGCGAACACGATCCTGATCCGCGTCGGGCGCGGCTACCTGCGCGAGGGCGACACCATCACGGTGCGGCTCGGCGACCGCCGCCAGGGCTCGCCCGGCTATCGGCTGCAGACCAATTGCGAGGCAAAGGTCGAGTTTCGCACGTCGGTCGACGCGTTCGCGGCCTACGAGTTCTGCGAGCTGAAGCATCCGGCGTTCGATCTCATCGCCGGGCCGGTGGCGAGCTGGAAGGCGATCTGGCCGTCGCTCGTGGTCGTGGGCGAGCCGTTCCGGCTGGCGATCGTCGCCGAGGACATGTGGGGCAACCCGACCGAGGAGGTCGAGCAGCGCATCGCGTTCGCAGCCTCGCGGCCGATCCGCGGCCTGCCCGATTTCGTCGTCGTCAAGCCGGGCGCGAGCCCGTGCGTGATCGAGGGGCTGGTCGCCGACGCCTCCGGCGACGTCGAGCTGCGGCTGATCGCCGACGGCAGCGAGGTCGCGCACGCCAATCCGCTATGTGTGGTCGAGGCAGCGCTGCTGCGCCGCTACTGGGGCGACCTGCACGGGCAGAGCGGCGAGACCATCGGCATGGGCTCGGCGCAGGCCTATTTCGCGTACGCGCGCGACAAGGCCTTCATCGACATCGTCGGCCACCAGGGCAACGACTTCCAGATCACCGACGCGTTCTGGACCGAGCTCAACCGCCTCACCGCCGCGTTCGATGTGCCCGGCCGCTTCGTCTGCGTGCCGGGCTACGAATGGTCGGGCAACACCGGCATGGGCGGCGACCGCAACATCTTCTTCCGCCGCGAAGGGCGGCCGATCCGGCGCTCGTCCAACATCCTGGTACAAGGGCAGAGCGCGCCCGGCTCCGAATGCTACACGGCGCACGACATCTTCCGCGCGCTCGCGGGCGAGGACGCGGTCGTCATCGCCCATGTGGGCGGGCGCTACGCCGACATCAAATACGCCCATGACGGGCGGCTCGAGCGCACCGTCGAGGTGCATTCGAGCTGGGGCACGTTCGAGTGGCTGCTGCACGATGCGTTCGACATGGGGTATCGCGTCGGCGTGGTCTGCCACAGCGACGACCACAAGGGGCGGCAGGGCGCGACCCGGCCGGGCGCCTCGACGTTCGGCGCGATCGGCGGGCTCACCTGCTACTTCATGCGCGAATTGACCCGCGACGCGCTGTTCGAGGCGCTGCGCCGGCGCCGCCACTACGGCACGACCGGCACGCGCGCCTTCATCTCGCTGCGCGCGACTTTCGCGGCGGCCGTCACCGGCTTCACCGAGGACCCGAAGCTCGCCGCCGGGCACGAGACCGCGGTGCGCGAGGCCGCGATGGGCGACATCGTGCGGCCCGGCAACGTGCCGATGCGGCTCACCGCCGAGGTGATCGGCACCGCGCCGATCGAGCGGGTCGACGTGCTGCACGGGCGCGAGGTGGTGCAGACCGTGCGGCCCTTCGCGGCCGACGATCTCGATCGCCGCGTGCGCGTGCTGTGGCAGGGCGCCGAATATCGCGGCCGCGGCCGCGAGACGCTGTGGCAGGGCAAGCTCACGGTGAGCGGCAACCGCATCGTGCGCTTCGCCCCGGTGAACTTCCTCAATCCGGAGCGCAAGGTGCACGAGATCGAGCACGGCGCCGCCCTCGCCTGGAGCTCGGTGACGACCGGCAATCTCGCCGGCATCGATCTCTGGCTCGATGACGGTTTCCGCGGCAAGCTGCGGGTCGACACCAATATCGTCTCCGGCGAGGTCGACCTTGCGGCCTTGCGCGACGAGGTCATCGCCTTCGACGGCGGCGGCCTCGGCCGGCGGCTGTCGATCTACCGCCTGCCCGACGACGAGTGGTCGCGCCGGATCACGCTCGAGCACACCGCGACGTTCTCCGGCGGCGCGGATCTGCCGGTCTATCTGCGGGTGACGCAGGCCGACGGGCACCAGGCGTGGACAAGCCCGATCTATCTGATCGAGTGAACCGTCATTGCGAGGCGCGCAGCGCCGAAGCAATCCCGCTCCGCGGAGTATGCGGTTCGAGATTGCTTCGCTTCGCTCGCAATGACGTAGTACTACGGCGCGGCCGTCCAGGCCTTGTAGTCTTCCGGCTTGATGGTGCCGATCTTCCGCACGAAGGCGACGATCGACCAGATATCCTTGTCGGAGACGCCGGCCTTCTCGAAGCTCGGCATGCCGGTCATGTTGATGCCGTTCTTGATCGTCCAGAAGATCTGGCGCGGCTCGTCGTTCGCCACGTCCTTGAGGTCGGGCGGATCGGGATGCAGCCCTTCGGAGAACTTCGCCCACGTGACGCCCGGTCCGCCGTGGCAATTGAAGCAGCCGGCCTTGGCGAACGCGCGCGCCCCCGCCTGGATGATGGCGGGGTCGTCGAGCGACGTCGGCGGCCTGAGGCCCGCCGAATGGCGATCGATCGAGGCGTCGCGCACCTTCGGCAGCGCCCAGCCCACGATCGCGGGGTCATCGATCGCGGCGGCGACGTTGTAAAAGCCGAGGAAGAAATAACCGGCCGCCACGATCGCGACGACGATCGCCAGCGCGCCGATGAGAGCGAGAAGAATTTTCATGCGAGATCTCCGGGTGGCTGAATGAAGACCAAGGTGCAGGCGCGATTATTCCCGACATCGGACGATTTGATGAGGCGCATCGGCCGGGAACGCACTTGACGCGGCAACACGGGAAACCCGCGGCATCATAACACGTTTATGTCGTCATCAGGGGGCCGCGCGGGGGCGCGCCGGTCGTCGTTCTGCGGAAAAATGCGGTAGGAAAATTTTCTGCAAAGCGTGCATCAACCGCGCCGTAAGGGAGAACGCGCGAAGACCCGGCGTTGCCGCGCTACGCCGTGTGCCCGGGATCGAATTCTTGCGGCGTCTTCTTCTTGCGCTGTGGCGTCATCCTGGCCGGCTTGAGTTCGGGCGCGCCGCGCGGCCCGCCGAGGCGCGCCTGGGCGATGTCGTCCTCGTTCGGCCGTGGATCATCGCTGTCACGGCGTTCGCTCTTCGGCTTGATCATCGGTCACCTCGCCGGGGATTCATGAGGCCAAACCGCGTCGCCGCGGCGGCGGTTCCAGCAGCGACGATTTGCGCCGCTACCAATGCCCCTTGCGCCTGTTCCAGGCGTAGAGGACATCGGCGAAGCGGTCGTAGGCGAAGCGCGCGAGCGGCCGCACCACCGCATTGCCGGCGAGCGCGCCGAGCCAGCCCTCGCCCGGCGTGAGGCGCCAGACGGCGATCGCGACGTCGGCGCCGACGAGGAGATGACCTTGCGCGTCCGTCGCATGCAGGCGCCGCCGCACGTCGTCGAGCGAGGCGCCGTGCGCGGCCAGCGCATCGGGCTCGAGATTGATGTCGCGAAACGCGATCGTCCCGGCCTGCACGGCGGCGATGAGCTTGTTGCGCTGGCGGTCGATGCCGGCATCGCACACCGGGCAGCGCGTGTTGTACCAGACGGTTAGTTGGGGGACGGACATGCGTCACATTCACCCAATTTTGTTCATCGCTGGACGCTCTGCAGTTTAGTCGCGTTCTTCGCGGCCATGCCAGACGCGGAGAATGACAAGCTCATCAGCGTCGGGGAAATGAGCGTATCGCACTACGTAAGCCGATCGGCCAAATGGCACGACGAGCTCGCGCGCATCGGCGACATCCTCGCATGGCCGCCCGCGATCCGGAAAGGTTTGCAGGGATTGGATGGCGGAACTCAGAGCGGCAGCGGCAAGCTGGGCCGTGCTCGGAGCAGGGGCAAGAAAATCGCGGAGCCGGGCGATGTCGTTTGCCGCCGCGCGCGAGATGACCAGTCTCACAGCTCGCGCACTTCAGGCGGCGATCGTTCCCGCGTCGTACCCCACGACTCCATCCATGCCTTGATCTCTTCCCAAGGCACACCCTCCCGCCGCTCGCGAAACTCAGCTAGGCGCCGCGCATCCTCGGCAAGCACATCTGGCGCCCATGGCCCTTTCCCTGCGGATCGCAACGTCTGCAATTCGCCGGGCAACAGGCCTTCCTCGCCAAGCAGGTCGGCGAGCAGCTCGGACACGCTCAATCCGCGCGCAGCGGCACGCGCCTCGAGCAGCTCGGCGGTCTCGACGTCAACCTCGATGTTGCGGACTTTGACGGTCATGCGCGAATCCTAGTGTTCGAATGGCGAAATGTCGAGAATGGGACAGCCGCTGTGCTTGAGGCGGGCATTTGATATTGTCCCCTCGCCTCGACGATCAACCGCAATCATCCCAACGGAGACCACCATGCCCAAGGCCTACTGGGTGTCATCCTATCGCTCGATCTCCAACCCGGACGCGCTCGCCGAATATGCCAAGCTCGCCGGCCCGGCGCTCGCGGCCGCGGGGGCGCGCTTTCTCGCGCGCGGCATGCCGGCGCAGGTCTATGAGGCGGGCCTCAAGCAGCGCATGGTGATCGCCGAATTTCCGAGCGTCGCCGCCGCGATCGCGTGCCATGACGGGCCGGCCTATCAGGCCGCCCTCAAGGTGTTCAACCACGCGGGCGAGCGCGACTTCCGCATCATCGAGGCCCTCGAATAGTCGGCCCGTAGTGGCTGAAACTGTTGCTGTTATCCCAGTTAGGTTCGTTCTGGAATTTTGTCGCCGCCGCATCCCGGCGGCGGCCGTTGAATTGACGCGGTCGCTGCGTGACGCGGCACCGCGACACGCCCGCCGCCCGTCCGCCTCCGGGTGCGGCCGACGATCCCGTTGAAATCATTTATCTTTTTGACCTGGGTTCGTTCCGCCAAAACGGCCTGAGAGCTTGAGACGATCGGCAGTTGCGCGAGGCGCTGCACCTACCTCTGAAATCATTCAGCTTTTCGGCTATGGCTTCGTTCTGCCAATTTGCCCTCAAGAAGGGCTCCGATCAGCTCACGCGTCGGCGTCGAAATGCGACGTCGTCATCATCAGCAAAATGGTGGCGTCATCATGACGAAGTCGCGACGCAGCGCGCGAACGCGAGCCCGCGCGGTGCCGCTTGATCCTGACGTCCGAGCCGGCTATCGCCCGCGCTTCTGCATGCGGGCGACGCACGCGTTCTTCGCCGCGACGAGACGCGACGGCACCATCCACAGCTTCTTCGCCGGATCGTAGTAGCCGCCGACCTCCCTCGCGCATTTGCCGGCGATGCTGCGCGGCGCCGGATCCTCGGCGCGCGCGGCACCAGCGGCCGCGACAACCAACGCTGCAGCGATCGTCGTCACGATCGGAACCTCGCGCATCGTCACCCTCCTTCGAACGTCATCGGCAGTCCGACGGCAGCATTCACCAAGCTTCGCGATCGGCCGCCCGCAGCAGCCTTGCCGCAAAGTCGCCCCCTCGCGAATCTATACGATCCGACATATATACGCGCTGAGAATCGCATCGAACGCACACCCCGCTCGCCGCGGGGCTTTCATTTTCGAGGATGGCGAACATGGCAAAAAGACCGGGAAGCAATCCAAAAAACGAATGGGCGTTCTTCGACGTGGTGTACGAGGACGGCTCGCAGCGCTCCAACCGGCGCGTCCCGCTCGCGCTGCTCGACGGCCCCGACAAGGACGCGCCCGCGCGCGGCTACCTGATCGAGCAGGACCGCGAGATCGCGGAAAAATCCGGCCAGCCGCCGATGGCGATCGTCAGCATCCGCCGGGTCGGCGCGAAGCCCGCGAAGTACGAGAACGCGTAGGCGGCGCGGCCGCCGCGACGACCCGCGGGCGCCACAGCTATTCCGCCGCAACCCGCGACAGCTCGCCGGCGTCGCGCATTTGCATATAGAGATTGATCGGGTCGAGATCGAAGCCATTCGGCCAAGTCGGCGCGCCCATCTCGACGAACACGCGGGCAAAATATTCCACGGACTGCAGCGGCTCGATCATCGGGCCGCCCTCGGCAAGTATCGACGACAGATCGTGCACACCTTCGCTGCCGTCGGTGAACCGCACCCACAGACGACGGCCATCGAGCGCGCGCAGGCGCAGCACGTCCACCATGGGAAAGTCACTCGTCTTCATCTGGTCCAGCGATCCTCTCCAAAGGCTGTTTGGCCCGGGCACGGCGCCAATTTTCCTCCAAATCGGCCCGACGCGCCAGCGTCCATTCGCGAACCATCCGCCGGGCGGTCAGCGGCAACTCACCGGCGATGATCTCTCCGTCGGCGAGCCGCACCAACGCTCGCGCCCTGCCGTAGCTCGGTCCGCGGCGTAGCGGCGCCAACCGTCGGGATTGCAGCTCAGACACCCGGCCGTCGGCCACCGCAAATCACAATGACCGCGACATGGGAATCCACATCTGAAGTCCGCCCGTGTCTAATCCAGAAAGCGCTCGATCTTTCTCCGCAGACGGTCCCGATCTCGTATTTCACACGCCCAAACAACAATCAGCGACCACCCAAGCTTCTGCAGCTCTCTCCGATTTCGACGATCACGGAGCACGTTGGCCCGAAACTTGCTGATCCAGAACGACCGATGCGTACCCGGCGTCGATGCAAACCGACAGCCTGCGTGTCTGTGCCAAAAACACCCATGCACGAAGATCACCTTACGACGGTTTCGAAAAACAATGTCCGGCGTCCCCGGAAGGTCCCTGCAATGAAGCCTGTATCGAAAGCCGCACGCATATAGCAGCCTTCGGACCGCCATCTCCGGGGCGGTGTTCTTGTGCCGAACCCTCGACATCAAAGCACTACGCGCGATCCGCACGACCGTGACGCTCCCCGCTCAAATCGAGATCGCCTGAATGCTAAACCCTTGTCCACCTGCCGTGAAGTGCGTACAATTTGGCCACTCGGCCCTCAGGGCGAGGCCGACCCCGAAGGAATCGACCGGCCATGAAGTCGCCTGATCTTGCTGACAAAGCAGAAAAGCAAATTCGCGACTTGCAGCGGGACGTCGATTACCAAGTCCGTGAGTATCCCATTGAAGTCGTCGTCCAGAAGCACCTCAAGGGACGCGAACAGGGCACGAATGAGCTGTTTGTCCCAGATTACCAACGAGACCTCGTTTGGGATGAAAGACGACAGTCGCGCTTCATTGAATCACTTCTGATCGGACTACCGATTCCATATTTGTTTGCGGCTGACGTTGGGAGCGAAGACGAAGACCTCGCCGGGCGGCTCGAAATCGTCGACGGAACGCAGCGGATTAGGACGCTCGCTCGATTTATGACCGGAGAACTCGAGCTGTGCGGCCTCGAAAAACTCTCGGACCTAAATGGATTTAAATATGCAGATTTGGCTCCCTCCCGACAGCGTAGATTTGGGCGCATAACCTTGCGCATGATTGAACTCACAGAGCAAGCCAAAGAAGAAACGCGTCGTGATATGTTCGAGCGCATAAATACCGGATCGGTGCCGCTCAATCCGATGCAGACGAGGCGCGGCAGCTTGCCTGGGCCATTTATTGATCTCGTCGATGAATTATCAAAAGGCGCACTTTTCGCAAAACTCGCGCCCCTCTCCGAGGCCAGTCGCAAGCGACAAGAACGAGAAGAATTAACAAGTCGTTTTTTTGCATTCCACGATCAATATGAAACCTATGGCAAGGACGAAAGCGGAAAGATGGTTTCCGACTTCGTGGATGCATATGCAAAGACGATGAATGACAGAATGAAAACGGACGGCCCAAATGGACCCACCGAAGTTCGTCTACGAGAAGCGTGGTCGACGATGCTAAATTTCGTGGACAAACATTTCCCTCATGGTTTCGCGAAAACGGCCGGCGCGCGATCGACCCCGCGTGTGAGATTTGAGGCGATCGCTGTGGGCAGCGGGCGCGCTCTACAAGATCAGCCCGACCTCGATCCGCCGCCAGATAAAATACAAGTATGGCTGGACAGTGACGAGTTCAAGAAGCTTACCACTTCCGACGCCGCCAACAATAGAGCCCGAGTTCTAGGGCGCATCGATTTTGTTCGAAATAAATTGCTACAGTCATGACATACGCGTTCGAAATAGAATTCGCCAGCAGACGCAATCACGTCAAGCGATATTTGGCGGTTGTATCGAAATTGGAACGCCAGACAAGGGGTGCAAGTTGGCGTTTATTCGAAGATCGCTTGAATATTTTACGAGCCGGATCATTCCTAATTCTATACAATCTGATTGAATCAGCGACGCGTAGCGCAATAGAGGCGATTCATGACCAAATCAGAGTTACCGGCGTTCCATTTCGGGAGTTGAGAAGGACTATACGACGTGAGGTAATTAAGGGTTTCAAAAAGAGAGGGAACCCGGATATTCATCAAGATATGCTGGACGTCCCCCTTGAGCTCGTCACAGCGGCCCTAGATGTCGAGGATCACTTTTCAGGAAACATCGATTCGCGACGAATTCGCGACATGGCGGACATTTATGGTTTCTCCACGGACTCAGATACATCACTTACACACGGGGGCGCTGAGCTTCTCACCGTTAAGAATATTCGAAATGATCTCGCACATGGATTGAAAACATATGAAGAGATTGGGCGCGACTATCCGATAAAACGACTTCTCGAAATAAGTATCCGAACAGGTGCTTACACAGCGGCAATCCTCAGCAACATCACGCAATATTTAGACGCTCAGGAATTTCGAGATGTACCGCCTACGATAGTAGCAGCATGATCTATGATTGCGCGACCAATGGCCTTTGCGAGTTTGGGGGGAACCGCGTTTCCAATGAGTTTTCCCACTTTGTTGAAGTTGACCCGGTCCACTTTTGGAGCGAATGCAAATTTAGCAGGGAATGATTGTAGTATTGCGCCTTCGCGGAGAGTAATTGCGCGATCCTGTTCCGGATGGCCAAAGCGCCCGTTGCCGAAGCCATAAAACTGGGTGGTTATGGTCGGGGCGGGCTCTGTCCATGACATTCTTCCATAAACTGATGGGTAAGTCTTTCCGCTTTTTCTTTGATGACATTTGGCAAGTAATGCTTTCGGCCACTGCCGCCATGTGCCCGCAGGCTTGGAAGCTCGAATTCGTTTCAAGTTCGCATCGCCCAAGCTGCGCGCGCAATGAAGTGGGTCTTTCGGATTACGCTCGCCACACCCAACTGGCGGAAGTTTCGCAATTGCAGAACGAACGTCGGGCGGCCCCTTCGCTGAAGTCGGCCGAGGCAGATCAATGCGACCTAGTCGCGACGCTAGCAGGACAACCCGCCTCCTTCGTTGAGGAACGTCGAAATTTGAGGCGTCAACGACGTCCCAGCTGACGTAATAGCCTAATATTTCAAGGCTGTGAACGAATTCACGCCAGATCGCCCGTTTTGCAAGGCGCGCGACATTTTCAACGGTTACGATTTCAGGCTGAAGTAGGCGTGAAAATCGTAGGATTTCGAACAAGAGTTTCCAACGCTCGTCCATGTCGCTTCGCTTAGTTGTGTAGCCTGAGAAAGGTTGACAGGGCGCACAAGCGGCGAGCACACGGATTTTGGCATCACCAAAGAGCGCGCTTATCTCCTTAGGCTTGACCTTCGTCACATCGCGATTGAGGAAGGGAGCCTTAATATTCGCTTCGAACGGGAAACGACAGTGGGGGTCAATATCGATACCTCCAGCGATTCTTAGGCCGCTCCAATTCAATCCAAGGGAAAGGCCCCCTGCCCCGCAAAACAAGTCAACGACCGCAATCTCGGCTATGCCGGGCACCCGCGCCCCCAGACGTTTAGAGCGTCGCCACTCGCCAGCGCCCGTCGTGTTCAGTTATCCAAGAAGCTCCGCAGCTTCCTCGACCTTGACGGATGCTTCAACTTCCGCAGCGCCTTCGCCTCGATCTGGCGGATGCGCTCGCGCGTCACCGAGAACTGCTGGCCGACCTCTTCCAGCGTGTGATCGGTGTTCATGCCGATGCCGAAGCGCATGCGCAGCACGCGCTCCTCGCGCGGGGTGAGCGAGGCGAGCACCCGCGTCGTCGTCTCGCGCAGGTTCGACTGGATCGCGGCGTCGATCGGCAGGATCGCGTTCTTGTCCTCGATGAAATCGCCGAGATGCGAATCCTCCTCGTCGCCGATCGGCGTTTCGAGCGAGATCGGCTCCTTGGCGATCTTGAGGACCTTGCGCACCTTCTCGAGCGGCATGCCGAGCTTCTCGGCCAATTCCTCCGGCGTCGGCTCGCGGCCGATCTCGTGCAGCATCTGGCGCGACGTGCGCACGATCTTGTTGATCGTCTCGATCATGTGCACCGGGATGCGGATGGTGCGCGCCTGGTCGGCGATACTGCGGGTGATCGCCTGGCGGATCCACCACGTCGCGTAGGTCGAGAACTTGTAGCCGCGGCGGTACTCGAACTTGTCGACCGCCTTCATCAGGCCGATGTTGCCTTCCTGGATCAGATCGAGGAACTGCAGGCCGCGGTTGGTGTACTTCTTGGCGATCGAAATCACGAGGCGCAGGTTCGCCTCCACCATCTCCTTCTTGGCCTGGCGCGCCTCGCGCTCGCCCTTCTGCACCATGTGCACGATCTTGCGGAACTCCTGGATCTCCAGACCGGTCTCGCCCGCCAGCACATGGATGTCGTGGCGCAGATCCTTGAGGCGGTCCTTGTCCTTGGCGACGAGGTTCTTCCAGCCCTTGGCGGCGAGCTTCGACACGCGGTTGAGCCAGCGCGGGTCGAGCTCGGAGCCCTGGTAGTTCTTGAGGAAATCCTCGCGCGGCACGCCGTGGCTCTCGGCGAGGCGCATCATGCGGCCCTCGTAGCCGACCAGGCGCTTGTTGATGTCGTAGAGCTGCTCGACAAGGCTATCGATGCGCGCCTGGTTGAGGCGCAGCGACTTCACCTCGGCGATGATCTCTTCTTTCAGCTTCTTGTACTTGCGCTCCTGCGCGGGCGAGAGCGAGGTGCTCTTGAGGCGGAACTGGATGTCCTGCTCCTGCAGCCGGCGCAGGCGCTTGTACTCGCTCGCCACCGTGTCGAAGGTCTCCAGCACCTTCGGCTTGAGCTCGGCCTCGATCGCGGCGAGCGAGAGCGAGTTCTCCATGTCGTCCTCGTCGAGATCGCCTTCGCCGCCGGGCGGCGTCTCGCCACCTCCTTCCTCGCCGCCGTTCACCTCGTACTTCGCCTTGAACGGGGTCGCGGCGGCGGGCGCCGTCGCGGGCGCCACGGCCTGCGGGATCGGCGCGGCGACGAAGCCCGGATTGGCGCCCGAATGGTGCCCGCCCGGATGGACGCCCGCCTCGGCGCCCGGATTGGCTACCGCGCCCGCCATCACGGGCGCCGCCGGCATCGCCTTCGCGTCCGGCCCCGCATAGGTCGCCTCGAGGTCGATGATGTCGCGCAGGAAGACCTTTCCTTCGTTGAGCTCGTCGCGCCAGATGATGATCGCCTGGAACGTCAGCGGGCTCTCGCACAGGCCGGCAATCATCGCCTCGCGGCCGGCCTCGATGCGCTTGGCGATCGCGATCTCGCCCTCGCGCGAGAGCAGCTCGACCGAGCCCATCTCGCGCAGGTACATGCGCACCGGATCGTCGGTGCGCTCGCCCGGCTCGGATTTCTTGGTCTCGGCCACCGGCTTGGCGGTGGTCTCGACCAGCTCGCCGTCGCTGCTCTCCTCTTCCTCGGCCTCCTCGGCGGGCTTCTCTTCCTCCTCGTTGTCGTGCTCTTCCTGCTCGACCGTGTTGATGCCCATCTCGTTGAGCATCGCCAGGATGTCCTCGATCTGCTCGGAGGTCACTTCCTCCGACGGCAGCACCGCGTTGATCTGCTCGTAGGTGACGTAGCCGCGCTTCTTGGCGAGCTTGATCATCTTCTTGACGGCCGCGTCGGAGAGATCGAGCAGCGGCAGCGGCGCATCGGTGGTGGCTTCCGGCGTCTCCTTCTCGGGCGCCTCGTCCTTCTTCTCTTTCTGGGCCGCCTTGGTCTTGGTCGCCATCGAGATCTCCTCACACCCGCGTGCGTGCGCACATAGCAATGCGCGCGAACCAGCGAAACCCTGACACCCGCGCCGCCATCCGAATCAGCAGGGGATTCTCGCCGGCGGCGCTGAAACGCGCGTTAACCCTGTTCGTCCCGCCCGTGATCCCACCCGCAAGGCCCGCGGTCGCAGGCTCGCCCGCCATTCCGAGAACCCCGAAATTCCCCTGCCATTCCATACGGCTACGCGCTCTGCCCTCAAAGGTTCCGGGTCGGGCGTCCGGACAGGGCGCCAAACCCCTCGATCGAGGCCTCCGTTCCGTCAATGGCTGAAAGGCGGCCCTGCACATCGCGCAACCACGCGAAGTTCTGCTCGCTCGGGTCATCGCCCAGCGCCCGCTCGGCATCCTTGAGTTCCCTATTTAACGACCGGGTCTTGCGATGCAAGGTGACCACATGCGCCCACCATTGGCGCACGTCGTCAGGGGCGGCGCCCGCGCGCGCCGGCCAATCGGCCGCGTGCGTGAGCGCCCGCTCGATGCGCGCCAAAAGGGCGCCGTGCTCGCCCGCGATCAGCGCGCGCATGTCCTCGGGTGCCTCGGCCCCGGCATGCACGGTCGCCGCATCGAGGATGGCGCGGCGCAACAGGTCGGCATCCGGATTGTGGAACTCGAGCTCCGCCACTTCCTCGGCATGGGTGTCGAGCAGCCAGGGATGATTGACCAGCGCGAGCAGGATCAGCGCCTCGCGCGCCGGCAGCGCGCTGCGCGCGCCACGCACGATCGAGGAGGCGGCGAGCCGCGGGCTCAAGGGCGCAAGGCTTATCGGCTCGCTTTCTGACGCGCGTCCACGACCGCGCTTGCCGGCGAAACGGTCGCGCCCGCGCTCCGCTCCCGGCCGCGCGAACCGGCCGGCGCCGGATTGCCCGGCGCGCGGCGGCGGCGCGAACAGGTTGCGCAACCGCGTCTCGAGGTCCTGGCGATAGTATTTGCGCACGGCCTCGTTGCCGATCGCGGCGGTCGCGGCATTGATGCGCGCCTCGAGGCCAGCGCGCCGCTCGGGCGTGTCGAAGCGGCCGGTCGCGGTCTCGCGCAGCCACAGCATCTCGGCGAGCGGACGCGCGCCGGCGAGCACGTCGGCAACCGCACCCTTGCCGCCCGAGCGGACGAGATCGTCGGGGTCCTGGCCGTCCGGCAGGCTCGCGAACGAGAGGCTCTTGCCGGGCATGAGCCGCGGCAGCGCGAGATCGACGGCGCGGAACGCGGCGCGCTGGCCGGCCGCGTCGCCGTCGAAGCAGAGGATCGGCTCGTCGGCCATCTTCCACAGCAGGCCGAGCTGGTCTTCGGTGAGCGCCGTGCCGAGCGGCGCGACGGTCGCGGGAAATCCCGCCGTCACCATGGCGATCACGTCGACATAGCCCTCGACCGCGACCACCGGCGCGCCCTGATGGGCGGCGGCGCGGGCAGCGGCGCCGTTGTACAGCGTCGCGCCCTTGTGGAAGAGCGGCGTCTCGGGCGAGTTCAGGTATTTCGCCGGCGCATCCTTGTCGAGCGCGCGGCCGCCGAACGCGATGACGCGGCCCGCGAGGTCGGCGATCGGAAAGATCACGCGATCGCGGAAGCGGTCGTAGGGCAAGGCAATGTCCTCGCCGGAAATGAGCAGGCCTGCCTCGATCATGTCCTCGGGCGAGATGCCCTGCCCGCCGAGATGCTCCTTGAGCGCGAAGCGCTCGGGCGACGCGTAGCCGAGGCGGAACTTGAGCTGGGTCGCGGGATCGAGGCCGCGATCCGCCAGATATCCGCGCGCGCGGGCGCCGGCGCGCGAGGCGAGCGTGGTCTCGAAGAACTTGGCGGCAAGCTCGATGACGTCGTGCAGGGTGCGGCGACGGTGCTCCTGCGCCTCCGCTTCCTCGCTCATCTTCGGCACGCTAAGCCCCGCCATGGCGGCGAGCCGCTCGACCGCTTCCGGGAAGGTCACGCCTTCGGTGTCCATGACGAAGCCGAAGATGTCGCCGTGTTTGCCGGACGAGAAGTCGTGGTAAAAACCCTTCTGGTCGTTGACGAAGAACGAGGGCGTGCGCTCCTTGTTGAAGGGCGAGAGCCCCTTCCACTCGCGCCCGGACTTCTTGAGCTTCACGCGCCGCCCGACGACGTCCGAGACCGGAAGCCGGGCGCGCAGCTCGTCGAGGAATTGCGGCGGAAAGCGCATCGATGGCACAGTGATTCGCTGATCGCCTCAGGTTAGCGCGGTTCGACCGCCAAGGGACGAGGCCGCGCACGACCACGCGGTCGGCCGGGATTTGTCCCGGTTATCCACAGGCGGCACAACGTCTTCCTACCCTTGTGCAAGCACACTCGGTCTTGTTTCATTATTTACTTAATTAAGCCTACGCTTTATTATTCCGCGATGGAGTCCCTCGCCGCCCTCGCCGACCCGACCCGGCGCCGCATCGTCGAGATGCTGGCGCAGCGCGAGCTGTCCGCCGGCGAGATCGCCGACCGCTTTACGCTCACGGCGCCCGCCATCTCGCAGCACCTGCGGGCGCTGCGCGACGCCGGGCTCGTGCGCGTGCGGGCGGAGGCGCAGCGGCGGATTTACGAGCTCGATCCCGACGGCTTCGCCGAGCTCGACAAGTGGCTCGCCCACATCCGCCAGTCGTGGCGCGGCCCGCTCAACGCGCAGGAGCGGCGGCTTATCAGGCGGGGCGAGGGCAAGGCAAGCCCGGGCGACGCAAAGGCCTGAATATACCGCTGGCAAAAAAGCGATGGGCGCCGGCGCCGCGTTGGGCTACACGAGGCCGCCCTTTCACGCGATCCCCCGGAGACTTGCGAATGCGACGATTTCTGCGTGCCTGTGCGGTGCCGGCGCTCGCCGCCGCGCTGGCGACCCTCCTGGCGATGAGCGCAACCAGCGCCACGGCGCAAACTCCCGGGAGAACCATGACGACCGCATCGGGCCTGAAGATCATCGACAGCAAGGTCGGCACCGGCGTCGTGCCGAAGACCGGCCAGACCTGCGTGATGCACTATACCGGCTGGCTCTATGACGAGACGGCCCCGGACCACAAAGGCAAGAAGTTCGACAGCTCGGTCGACCGCAACGAGCCGTTCGAGTTCCCGATCGGCCAGCACCGCGTGATCGCCGGCTGGGACGAGGGCATCGCCACCATGAAGGTCGGCGGCAAGCGCACGCTGATCATCCCGCCGCAGCTCGGCTACGGCGCCCGCGGCGCCGGCGGCGTGATCCCGCCGAACGCGACGCTGATCTTCGATGTTGAGCTGCTGGCGGTGAAGTGACGCCGCAAGGCGTCATTGCGAGCCCTCGGGTCTTGCCTTCGGCAAGCCCAAGGGTGAACTCCGCGAAGCAATCTCGATCCGCAGGCGCATGAGTCTGTGGTGCGAGATTGCTTCGGCGTGCTGCGCACGCCTCGCAATGACGGCGATGTTCATTCCTCCGCGACGAACCCCGACGCCTTCACCACGGGCGCCCAGCGGGCGTAGTCGGCGCGCACGGTGGCGGCGAATTCGTCCGGCGTCTCGATCGCGGGCTCGTTGCCGAACTTCGCCAGACTCTGCGCCATCTCGGTCGACTTCGCCGCCGCGTTGATGGCGGCGCCGAGCACGCGCACGGTCGCGGCCGGGGTCTTTGCCGGCGCGAAGGCGCCGAGCCATGACTCGACCACCACGTCGAAACCCTGCTCGCGCATGGTCGGCACCTCGCGCAGGAACGCCGAGCGGTGAGCGCCGGTCACGGCGAGGATGCGGATGTTGCCGGATTTCGCCTGGGTCAGCGTCTCGCTGATCGGGTTGATGCTCGCCGGCACATGGCCGCCCATCAGATCCTGCAGCGCCGGGGCGCCGCCGCGGTAGTGCACCGGCGTCATCGCGATGCCGGCCGCATTGGCGAACATGACGCCGACGAAATGCGGCGTGCCGCCCGCCGCCGTGGTCGCGTAGTTGGCGCTCGCCGGATGGGCCTTGCACCAGGCGACGAAGTCGGCGAGCGACTTCACGCTCGCGGGCACCATCGGACCGACATTGTAGGTGAGCATCGATTTCGCCGCCGGCGCGACCGGCACGAGATCGCGCAACGGGTCGTAGCTCAGCTTGCGGAAGCTGTGCGGATACAAGGTGATCGGGAAGTCGGGCGTGAACAGCAGCGTCGCGCCGTCGGGCTCGGCGTTCTTGACGTAGTCGACCGAGGCGCGCGCGGCCGCGCCCGGCTTGTTCTCGACGATGATCGCGGACGCGAACGGCACCTGCATCCGCTCGGCCAGGATGCGGGCGATGATGTCGGTGCCGCCGCCGGCCGGGAAGCCGACGATGAGGCGCAGGGTGCGCTTGGCGATTTGAGCGAGCGATTGGCGAGCACCGGTGACGAGGGCCGGCGCAGCGAGCAGTTGCGCGAGCAAGCGACGGCGAGTCGGCACGGCGTCATCTCCCTCGGTGCGAGCACGGCGGTTGTGCTCCCTCTCCCCCTTTAGGGGGAGAGGGTCGGGGTGAGGGGGCCTCCCCGCGAGTCGCGACGTCGGAGTTTGCGGAGGCGCCCCCCTCCCGACCTTCTCCCCCTGAAGGGGGAGAAGGAGCGCAGGCGCCATGCAAGTGGCTCTATTGCGGCTGCAGGCCGGCGTCCTTCACCACCTGCCGCGCGATGGCGCGCTCCTTGTCCATCTCGGCGGCGAATTCGGCCGGCGTGTTGATCGCTGGCACGAGGCCGCGGGCGATCAGCGTCTTGTCGCGGAAGCCGGGCTCGTTGACGATCTTGGCGAACTCGGCCGCGAGCTTGTCGATGATCGGCTTCGGCGTGCCGGTCGGCACGAACAGCCCGTACCAGCTCTGCGAGGCGGGGCCTTTGTAGCCGGTCTCCTCCAGCGTCGGGATGTTCGGGTATTGCGGGAAATGGATGTTGTTGAGCATGACGAGCGCCGTCATGTCGCCGGCCGAGAGATGGCCGAGCACGTTGCCGATGCCGATGAGGCCGATCGGCGTCGATCCGTTCATGATCGCGTTGACCGCCTCGCCGCCGCCGCGGAACGGCACGCGCACCCAATCGGCGCCCTTCTCGGTCTTGAGGCGCTCCATGTAGAGCGCGAGCGGCGGCGAGGCCGTGAGATAGCTGAGCGTGCCAGGCTTCGCCTTCGAGGCGGCGATCAGCTCGTCGACCGTCTTCACCTTGAGGTTCGAGTTGACGACCAGCGTCTGCAGCAGGTGGAAGAGTTGGGTGACCGGAACGAGGTCCTTTTCCGGGCTGAACGGCAGGTGCTTGAACAGGTACTCGTTGTAGACGGTGGCATCGGCGTTGATGATGCAGATCGTGTAGCCGTCCGCCGTCGCTTCCGCGCAGGCGCGTGCGCCGACGTTCTGCGAGCCGCCCGGCCGGTTGTCGACGATCAGCGGCTGGCCCCAGTCCTTCTGCACCACCTGCCCGACCGCGCGGGCGAAGATGTCGCTCAATCCGCCGGCGCTGGTGTTGGTGATCACCTTGATCGGCCGCGTCGGATAGTCGGCGGCGGCCGCCGCATGGCTCCAGGCAATTGTGCCCATCGCCAGCACGAGCGCCGATGTGAAATTCGAACTTCTCACCCGAATTCCTCCCTCGCGCGTCACCCCTTGCCGGCGCGACGTTAACAGGTCTTTCACCGTCCATATCGTTCAGGCAAGGAACCTTATACGTCAAGTTGCCGCAGGCCAATCTGCGCCCGTGCCGCAACCGGACGTTAGGACCTCTGATTTACGCCTGCTCTGACAACGTTAGGGCCGGACGTTCCGCGATTGCCATGTCACCACGACAGCCGCAGAACACATTCATGCCGCTCGGCATCGCCTTGCTCGCGACAATCGCTATTTTCTTTATCTCGAATGTCGTCTTCGTCACCGGGTGCACATTGACAGGCCGCGCCCACGGCGTCGACGCATGTCGGATATCCTCCGGGGTGGAGTCGCTCGGCCACACCATCCCGTCAATCGACCAGGTAGCCTCATGGTATGACCGCAGCGGCATGCTCCTGGACGCCCAGCTCGTCCGCAGCGCGCTCTCCTTCATCTGGGCGAGTGCGATCGCGGCCGTCGTGCTGATGATATCGGCTGCTTGCTTGACGCCGGTTCTGCTCAGCGCGGACAGCAAGCGTGCCATGAGAGCGTACTGCGAGCAGCGATCTCGGTCCCGCAGCCGGGAAAAGGCCGGGCAAATAAACAAGACCGTCGCCCTGTTTCTCATCGTGGCGATCGGCGGCTTTCAAATCGCCTACTGGGGCGACTCGATTGGCATGTTCTCGCCGCGCGCGATGGCCTCGAGTGGGATCTTCGGCCTCTGTGAGCTCAGCGGCTTTCTCGCGGTCTGCCTGTTTGTTTTCTTTCCTCCGATGCTCTGGACCGCCAGAGCCCTCGTGGTGAAAACGCTGTCGGCCTAGCCCGTGAGCTGTCCCTTTACCAACCCGCCCGCCTTGGCGAAATCCATCTTGCCGGCGTAGCGCTCTTTTAGCGCAGCCATCACGCGGCCCATGTCCTTGATGCTGGCGGCGCCGGTGTCCTTGACGACAGCGGCGATCGCCGCCTTGAGCTCGTCGTCCGACATCTGCCTGGGCAGATAGCCCGAGATGATGGCGATCTCCTGCTGCTCCTGCCTGACCAGGTCGTCGCGGCCGCCCTTCTGGTAGAGCTCGACCGACTCCTGGCGCTGCTTGATCATCTTCTGCAGGATCGACAGAACGTCCGCGTCGCCGAGCGCCGGCTTGCCGGCGCCGCGCGCCTCGATGTCGGCGTTCTTGAGGGTGGCGTTGACCATGCGCAGCGTCGAGACGCCGCGCTCGTCCTTGGCCTTCATCGCCTCCTTCAAGGCGTTGTTGATATCGTCGCGCAACATCGCTATGCCCTTCGCCGACCGCTGCCCTTGGCGTTGACGCGATTCGCCCCATATGGAACGCGGCGGCAAACATGTAGGCCAGCGATGAACGACACACAAGCTGCCTTGCAGGCGGCGGCCGCGGGCTGGAGCGAGCCCCAGCCGACCGCGCTCCTGGTGCTCGCCGACGGCACCGTGCTGGAAGGAACCGGGTTCGGCGCGATCGGCCATGCGGTCGGCGAGGTGTGCTTCAACACCGCAATGACCGGCTACGAGGAAATCCTCACCGACCCGTCCTATGCGGGGCAGATCATCACCTTCACGTTCCCGCATATCGGCAATGTCGGCACCAACGAGGAAGACATCGAAACGGTCAACATGGCGGCGACGCCCGGCGCGCGCGGCGTGATCCTGCACGCGGCGATCACCCATCCGTCGAACTTCCGCGCGACGCGCCATCTCGACGCGTGGCTCAGGAGCCGCGGCATCGTCGGCCTCTGCGGCATCGACACGCGCGCGCTGACGAGCCTGATCCGCACCAAGGGCATGCCGAACGCCGCGATCGCGCACGCGCCCGACGGCGCGTTCGATCTCGCGGCGCTGAAGAAAGAGGCGCGCGACTGGCCGGGCCTCGTCGGCATGGACCTCGTGCCGATGGTGACGAGCGCGCAGCGCTTCGACTGGGACGAGACGCCGTGGCAATGGGGCAAGGGCTACGGCCGCCAGCAGATGCCGCAATTCCACGTGGTCGCGATCGACTACGGCATCAAGCGCAACATCCTGCGCCAGCTCGCGGGCGCCGGCGTCAAGGTGACGGTGGTGCCGGCGACGACATCGGCCGAGGACATCGTCGCGCTCGCGCCGGACGGCGTCTTCCTCTCCAACGGCCCGGGCGATCCGGCGGCGACCGGCGCCTACGCGGTGCCGGTGATCCGCGAGCTGATCGCGCGCGACGTGCCGACCTTCGGCATCTGCCTCGGCCACCAGATGCTCGGCATCGCGGTCGGCGGCAGGACGATGAAGATGCACCAGGGCCATCACGGCGCGAACCATCCCGTGAAGGACCTCACCACCGGCAAGGTCGAGATCACCTCGATGAACCACGGTTTCGCGGTCGACCGCGCCTCGCTGCCGGCGAACGTCACGGAGACGCACGTGTCGCTGTTCGACGGCTCGAACTGCGGCATCGCGCTCAAGGACAAGCCGGTGTTCTCGGTCCAGTATCACCCGGAAGCCTCGCCCGGCCCGCGCGACAGTCACTATCTGTTCACGCGGTTCGTCGACATGATGCGGGCGCGCAAGCGGGATTGAGCCGGCATGAACCGTCTTAAGGCCGCATTAAAACAGGGCGAATAAAAGCGTATCCGTCACACTTCGCCGCCGATTTGCCGGGCGGCCTGAGCGACGCAAGGTCCCGTCGATGCCAGCCCCGCTCCCGATCGCGCCCGAGACCTTCTCGTTCGCCGACGACGGCTCGGTTCCCAACAATCCGAGGCTGCCGTTCCTGCTCTATCGCGGCGCGATCGACCTCAAGGGCAGCCCCGACCCGGAAGAGCTGGTCGAGCGGACCTTTGCGGCCAACCGCTGGGGCGAGATGTGGCGCAACGGCATCTACCCCTACGTCCACTACCACTCGATGATCCACGAGGCGATGGGGCTCGCGCGCGGCCGCGCCAAGGTGCGCTTCGGCGGCAAGGGCGGGCGCGAGATCGACGTCTTCGCCGGCGACGTCTGCGTGCTGCCGGCCGGCACCGGTCATCAGGGGCTGTGGTCGAGCCCCGATCTGGTCGTGATCGGCGCCTACCCGCCGAGCGGCAAATACGACCTCTGCCGCGGCAGCAAGGCCGATCACGCCCGCGCCATCGCGGCGATCGCCGAGGTGCCGCTGCCGCCGACCGATCCCGTCTTCGGCGCCGCCGGCCCGCTGACTGAGCTCTGGCGCCGGTAGAACGCGAATGGCGAGTGGCGAATAGCGAATGGCGCGAAGGGAGCCTATTCGCTATTCGCTATTCGCCATTCACTATTCGCTACTCTCTCGTTCCCCATTCGCGTATGTGAAGCTTCTGACCGGGGCGTGCCGAGTACCACCATGGACGGCTGGATCGATTTCTACGACTCGGCGCACACTATTTATGTCAACGCGCACCACCGCGACGTCCACTTTCGCCGCCTCGCCGAAGACTTGAGCCAATATGTGCGGCCGGGCGCGAGCGTGCTCGATTACGGCTGCGGCGAGGCGCTGTCCGCCGACATCGTCGCCGCCAAGGCGGACCGGCTGATCCTGATCGAGCCGGCGCCGGGCGTGCGCGCACGGCTCACGGCGCGCTTCGGCAAGAACGCAAAGATCGACGTGAGCGGCCCCGATCAGCTCGCCGCATTGCCCGATCATTCGATCGATCTCGTGATCATGCACTCGGTCGCGCAATATCTAACGCCGAAGGAGCTCGACGCGACGCTGGCGCGTCTGCGCCGGCTGCTGCGGCCGGACGGGCTGTTCGTCCTGGGCGACGTGATCCCGCCGCACACATCGGCGCTGAACGATGCGGCGGCGCTGCTGCGCTTCGGCGCCCGCGAGGGCTTCTTCTTCGCGGCGATCGGCGGGCTCGCGCGCACCACGCTTTCGCAGTACCGGCAACTGCGCACGTCGCTCGGGCTTACGCGGTATGATGAGACCGCGCTGATCGAGAAACTTGCGGCAGCCGGCTTCACGGCCCGCCGCGCCGGGCGGAACATCGGCCACAACCAGTCGCGCATGACCTTCCTGGCCCTGCCGGCGGGTTCCGCGGCACTCAATTGACCCCACGTAAAGGCCCGTTATTGTTAATGAAATTTTGCCGGCGCTGCTAAGCGACCGGCAAGGCCGAGATGCTATAAGCGCCCTCGGCCCGGTGGCGGAGCGGCGACGCAGAGGCTGTGCAAGGCCTCCCAGCCTGGTTCGAATCCAGGTCGGGCCTCCAACTTTCGCGACGTTGTCGCGAAAGTTGCCGCGCCGTAGCCGACAGGGCGAAGGCGGGCGCCGCGATCACCGCCTGCTCTGTTCATTTTCCCTGCGTCACCTATCTGTGGAGAGTCCGTCACCCAACCGTCACGCCCTTCCATCCCCACCGATTCTCGGCTAAGGGGACCCGGCCGCGCCTGGGCTTGCGCGTGGCGAAGCAGGCGGCGGTCCACGACGCCTTTTTTTATGCCTGAAATCAAGAACTTGACCGAGCCGGGATGCCCAAACGCACCGACATATCCTCGATCCTGATCATCGGCGCCGGACCGATCGTCATCGGCCAGGCCTGCGAGTTCGACTATTCGGGCACGCAGGCCTGCAAGGCACTCAGGGAGGAGGGCTACCGGATCGTCCTGGTCAACTCGAATCCCGCGACCATCATGACCGATCCCGACATGGCGGACGCGACCTATGTCGAGCCGATCACGCCGGAGATCGTGGCGAAGATCATCGAGAAGGAGCGGCCGGACGCGCTCTTGCCGACCATGGGCGGGCAGACCGCGCTCAACTGCGCGCTTTCCCTCAAAAGAATGGGCGTGCTCGAGCAGTTCGGCGTGAAGATGATCGGCGCCACCGCCGAGGCGATCGACAAGGCGGAGGACCGCGAGCTGTTTCGCGAGGCGATGCGCAAGATCGGGCTGGAGACGCCGAAGTCGTCGCTTGCCAACGCGTCCGACCTGAAGAAAGCCGACCGCGAGCACCACGCCGCCGGGGTCGCGCGCATCAAGCGCCTCAAGCTCGGCCCGGACGAGGAGCGGCGCACGCTCGCGGCGTTCGAGGGCGCCTGGGAGGCCGGCGAGGCCGACCGCAAGCGGCGCTATGTCGAGAAGGGCCTGATCGAGGCGCTGGAAGCGCTCGCCGACATCGGCCTGCCCGCCATCATCCGGCCGTCCTTCACGCTCGCCGGCACCGGCGGCGGCGTCGCGTTCAACAAGGCGGAGTTTCTCGAGATCGTCGAGCGCGGGCTCGACGCCTCGCCCACCACCGAGGTGCTGATCGAGGAAAGCGTGCTCGGCTGGAAGGAATTCGAGATGGAGGTGGTGCGCGACAAGCGCGACAACTGCATCATCAT
>Ga0335081_10000969_pt1 | contig 46013 bp, 36 predicted proteins | sample Lox_Sample_35_FD_206713 | JGI IMG/M metagenome (GOLD analysis project Ga0335081, IMG submission 206713) | Soil microbial communities from Loxahatchee National Wildlife Refuge, Florida, United States - Lox_Sample_3.5 | ecosystem: Environmental > Terrestrial > Soil > Wetlands | place: USA... | reverse complement strand
TGGCGTGCGATGATTGCACATTCCCTTCCTCCAGGCCAACTGCGTCGACTGGCTGCTACGACTGACTGCTGATGGCTGACTGCTGAGTGCTTTTCATGAACATCGCCATCGTCGGAACTCGTGGCATTCCCAACCGCTATGGCGGCTTCGAGCGCTTCGCCGAGCAGATCAGCTCCCGCCTGGCCGGCCACGGTCACCGCGTCACGGTGTATTGCCGCCGCGCATTCACGCGCCCGGATGACGTTTACGACCGCCGCGTGCGCCGCGTCATCGTGCCCAGCCTGCACCAGAAGCATCTCGATACCTGGGTCAGCACCTTCCTTGCCGCCGTTCACGTGGCGTTCACCGATAACGACATCGTGCTGCTGTGCAATGTGGCCAACAGTCCATACGCTTACATCCCGCGGCTGTTCGGGAAGCCGGTGGTGCTCAATGTTGATGGACTCGACCGCAAGCGCGAGAAGTGGAGGGGTTTGGGGGCGCAGGTACTGCACCTCTGCGAATGGATGTCGTCGTTCAGCTCGAATCAGCTGGTCACCGACGCGCGGGCCATTCACGACTACTACCTCGCCCGATACCGCAGCGACTCCGCGGTGATCGGCTACGGTTCCGAGATGCCCGCGGGCGACTACAACCTGAACGGCTTCAATCTGGAATCAGGCCGCTACGTGCTGTATGTCAGCCGGCTGGAGCCGGAGAACAATCTCGACCTCGTGCTGCGCGGCTGGCGCAACGTGCGCAGCGACTGGCCGCTGGTGGTCGTCGGCGACAATTCCTACGATCCCGGTTACATCGAACGACTGAAATCGCTGGCCGACGAGCGAGTGCGCTTCACCGGAGCCATCTACGGCGACGGCTACTGGGCGCTGCAGAAGCACGCGGGCGTGTTCGTCTTTGCCTGCGAGATCGGCGGGGTCCATCCCGCGCTCATTGAGGCCATGGCGGCCAGCAACGCCGTGCTCTATCTGGATACTCCGGAGAATGCGGAAACGGCGGGTGACGCTGGAGTCCCCTATAAAAAGTGGGACGATGACCTGGCGTCGAAGCTGCAGTCCCTGCTGGACGATGCTGCCGTTCGGCAGGAGCTCTCTGGCCGGGCGCGGCGTCGCGCCGAGGCGCTGTACCGCTGGGAAGCCGTCGCGGAAAAGTACGAGAAGGTATTTGCCGGCCTGGTGGCCTGAGTATCAGCCGCGAGCGGCATCGCGCGCCGCGCGCAAATCGATTCCCAACTGCTGGCACTTCTTGTAGAGGTGACTGCGCTCCAGTCCAAGCGCCCTGGCTGTGTTGGTGATGTGATGATGCTGCCGCTCCAGTTCTGCCAGGATGGCTTCGCGCTCAAAATCTGCTACCCGCGCGGACAGAGGTCCCTCCTGGTCCCGCGACGAACTGGATGCCGCCGGGGCTTTTGTCCGGGGCAGAGCCACCTCCACCGTCGCCACATCGACCACGCCCGAGGTGGCCAGCAGTAGCAGCCGTTCCACAATGTTCCGCAACTCGCGCACGTTTCCCGGCCAGCGATATTTTTTCAGCGCCTCGACGGCCTCGCTGGTGAAGGGAACAGGCTTCCAGCCATTCTGGGCGCATACCTGAACTACGAAGTGTTCGATCAGGGCGGGAATGTCGTCCGCCCGCTCGCGCAGTGGAGGCAGCGTAATCGGGAAGACCACGATGCGATGGTACAGATCGCTGCGGAACTTCCCCTGCTCGGCCAGTTCGGCCAGGTCGCGGTGGGTGGCCACCAGCACGCGCGCATCGACGGCGACGGGCCTGTCGCCGCCGATCCTTTCCACCTCACCTTCTTCCAGCACACGCAGCAGCTTGGCCTGCATGGGCAACGGCATGTCGCCGATCTCGTCGAGCAAAAGCGTTCCCCGATGCGCCTGCTCGAACTTACCGATGTGCCGCTGCAGGGCCCCGGTGAACGCGCCCTTTTCATGTCCGAAGAGCTCCGACTCGATCAGCTCCGGCGGAACGGCGGCGCAGTTGAGGGTGATGAAAGGCCCGGCGGCACGGGAGCTTTTCTCGTGCACGGTCCGCGCCGCGAGTTCCTTGCCGGTCCCGGTCTCGCCGTAGATGCAGATGCGGGTCTCGCTGGCGGCGACCCGCTCCAGTTGCGCCATGACGCGACGCATGGCCTCGCCGCTCCAGACGATCTGGTGCCTGCCGACCCGCCGGCGCAGCTCGCGATTCTCCGCCTCCAGGCGGCGTAGCTTCAGGGCGTTCTCCACGGTCAGCAACAGCTTGTCGGTAGAAAGCGGCTTCTCCAGAAAATCGAGGGCACCCAGCCTGGTGGCGCGCACCGCCATCTCGATGTGCGCCTGGCCGGACATCATGACCACAGGAGTCGTGACCCCGCTGGCCCGCAGGTCTTCCAGCAGCGCCAGACCATCGCGGCCGGGCATGACCACGTCGGAAAGGATCAGGTCGAAGGAACGCCCCTTTGCCAGTTCGAGCGCCCGTGCGGCGTTGTCGCAGACCGCCGCTTCGTGACCCGCCAACCGGAATGCCCGTGACAATGACGCCAGGGTGTTGGGCTCGTCGTCCACAATGAGAATGTCGGCCTTGCTGCTCACGCGCTCACGCTCCTTGTGGCCGCCGGCAGCAGCTCGATGACGAATGTCGCACCGCGGCCGGGTGCGCTTTCTACCCGGATTGTGCCGTGGTGATCGCTCACCACCGACTGCACGATGGCCAGTCCCAGCCCGGTGCCGTGCTGCTTCGTCGTGTAGTACGGGGTGAACAGACGTTCGCATTCTTCCGCTGTCATGCCGGTTCCCGTGTCGGAGACCCTGATCTCCACCAGACCGTTATTGCGGCGAAGCCGCACCGTCAGCTTACCTCCGCCGGGCATGGCGTCCATGGCATTCAGCACGAGATTCGATAACGCCCGGTGAAGCAGGTCAGGATCGGCAGAGACCAGCAGGGGACCATCGTCCGCCTGACCGTCGAACGTGATGGCCGGCTGATGCTGCGCCAGCACGGGTTCATACAGGGCTGCCAGCTTGCGCAGCAATTCCACCAGATCGACTTCCTGGAGCTGAGGCTTCGGCATCTTTGAAAAGTCGCTGAAGCGGGCAATGATGCTCTTCAGATTGGCAATCTCGGAGGTCAAGGTATGTGTGCTTTCGCGGAAGATCTCCTCGAACTCCGCTGCCGGCAAAGTGCGTGCCCGGATGAGATTTTCCACTGTCAACTGAAGAGGGAACAGGGGATTCTTCAGCTCATGCGCCAGACGCCGCGCCAGCTCCCGCCAGGCGGCAACCCGCTCGCTCTGCAGCAGCCGCTCGCGCTGCTCCGACAACTGTCGCGTCATATCGTTGAAGCTTTCGGCCAGCATGCCAATCTCGTCTTTCGAGGCCACGTCTACGCGAGTGTCCCAGTTGCCGGAGGCAACTTCCGCGGCGGCGGCAGCCAGTTGCTCGACGGGCCGCGAGATACGCGAGGTAATCCACAGGCTGGCTGCGATTGCCAGCAGAATACCTGCCCCGGCCACACCGTAGGCGATGGCGCGGATGTGCTGCTGCAGTTCGACCAGGCCCCGCCGCGAGCCGGCGACCACCACCACGGCGAGAACCGAACCATCGGCGGACTTCAGCGGCAACGCCGTGGCGTCAACGCTGTCTTCCCTGCGGTTGCTCAGGAAGATGGTCGAAGCTGCTTCCTGTCCCGACGCGCGGGCCTGTTCAATGAGGGCCTGGTATCGCGCGGCGTGTCCGACTTCGCCGCCCATGCCCAGTAGAGCGTGAGGATCGAAGGTAGCCGTGAGCATCGGGTAGAGAAGCACCTGGGTATCGGCCGGAGCCGCCAGATTGGCGAGAAAACCGCGATCCAGCCGTTTGCCACCGAGCACGTACAGCTGAAGCCCGCCGCCCCCGACAGATTGCAGCGTGAACAGTCCCACCTCGCTGCTGCCGTCCGGCAATTCCTCCTTTTTCAGGAAGGTCGGCTGATTTGCCGCAGGGTGCAGTTCCTCACGGTAGCCAAAGCGTGCCGGCCACTGCGCGGAGGAGATAATGTTTCCATCGGCCGAGAGGATCTCGAGGAAATCGAGCTGGTAATCCCGGGCCAGCGGCGCCGCCTCATTGACGTAAGGTGAAGGGTCCCCCGTCCGCGAGAGCTCGAAGGCAATGCGGGCCAGCCGGTCGCTCTGGGCGAGATGATCGACCCGCGCCGCCACATCGCGGGCGTAGCCATCAAACTCGCGCCGGAACTGATCGACCAGCGCCGCGGCATGCTTCTGGTCAGCCTGCGTAAAGGCCTGCCGCGTGCGCAGCGAGACGATCCAGGCGACCGTCGCTACGGCCAGTACCACGGTCAGGGAAAAGACCAGCAGCAATCTCTGCCGGAGGCTCACTTCGCATCCTCCAGAGAGACGTTGGCCAGAAGCGGCGTGCCGTCAGGACTGAGGGCAAGGTTGCGGACGCGTCCGCTCACGCCCCAGGCGCGAGGCAGATACAGCAGCGGCACCACCGTGTGCGACTGCAGGAACGTCCGCTCAATCCTGTAGAGAGCCGAAGGATCGGAACCGTCATCGCGTGACGCGGCCCCGAAATTGGCCATGAGTTCGCGGAGCGCCGAAGCGGCATCGCTCGCCTCCACGTGGACCATACGCAGCGCCAATTCGGCATCGGAATTGCCCGTCTGGGGAACCACCCGGACGTTCCAACCTGCATCGCGGAGGTTTAACGCGAGGCGCTCGGCCACCAGTTGCAGCGCCGAACCGGACCTCTCCACAATCAGCCGGAGCGGGATCGATTGCCCGCCGCGAAGCTCGCGCGAACGCGCCAGGTTTGCCGCACCCGGAAAAAGAAACGCATATCCGCTTAATTCATCCGGCAGCAGACTCGCCGTTATTTCACCCTGCTTCTGGAAGATCACGTTGAAAAGAGCCGCGCGGTCTGGTGCCAGAGCCATCGATTCCCGCAGGTGCTCGTCGCGGACATGCTGATCGGAGATCGTCAACGCCAGCAGGTCGGAAGGGTATGCCGATACCGCCAATGGCAGGCGTTCCTGCTGCGCCTGCCGCAGGAACTCAGGCGGGACCTCCACCAGATCTGCCTTGCCAATGCTGAAGTCCAGCCACTGCTCGCGGACCGAACGGTTGGTGTAGATCTCAATCGCATCGACGAACGGCCGTCCCTGCCATGAATCGTCGTTGGCGGAAAGAAACAGGATTCCGTTGGAGTTGGCAGCGGAGCGGAAGGGGCCGGTCCCGTCCGGGTTACCGTTTTCGTCGCGACGGGTAATGGCATAGGCACTGCGCGCCAGCTCCGCGGGAAGTCCGGGCATCGGCGAGTCGCTGGTTACGATGACCGAATCGCCCACCGCGCGCACATGCCATGCGCAATGGTTGCATGCTGCGGCCAGGGATTGCACCACGGCCTCAGCGGTGAGCGGCCGGCCGTCATGAAAATGAACTCCGCCGCGCACATGAAATTGCCAGCGATGGTTCGCGCCCTGCGACTCCCAGCTGGAGGCCAGCGCAGGCAGCACCTCTCCCCTGTCGTTCACCTGGGTGAGGGTGTCAAACAGCAGCCTGCGGGCGATTCCATCGGGCGGCGCCAGAGGATCGGAGCGGGTTTCGATGCGCAGGGTGCCGCCGTAGCGGGGCCGCGTTCGCGCCGCCACCGGGGCGACTAAGGCGAGCACCAGGCTAATGACTGCAGGCCACCGTGACACTGTATGCCTCATAACGCAGTCCCTGCGGCTTCCGTACGACAGCGATTACGGACGCGGCGTTACTGGCCGGCCATAACGCGGTGATGGTGCCGTCGAAGCTCAACGGCGCGCTTACCGGTGTCGCCTCGCGGCCGGAGATTTCATATGCGCGGAGCGAGTCAGTCGCCGGCCAGCCCGCTGCCGAGGCCAGCACCTGCGTTCCCGAGCCGCACTGCGAGCGCGCTGCGGCAATGTCGCTGCCCCAATCTCTCGCCCCGACCACCAGCCTGTGCGAGCTGCCTTCCAGAATGTGCACCTGGGCGTTCACATCGGCAAACAGGAAAGCCGTGCTGCTCCTGCCCGCCAGTTCCGCTGCCGAATAGAAGGGAGAAAGCCGGGGACCGAATCCCGGCAGCACAACCCCGGTGAAGAAATCGCGGCCGGCGTTGTAGAAGGCTTTCTGCGAACCAAGCGGCCACGGGTCGTCGCTGTCAATGCACGTTATGTTCATCGTCCAGCTCTCGCCGGGTCTGGCTGCGGTGCAGACAAGCCCGGGCAGATAGGCGTCGAAAAGGTGATCGGCTGCGGGAACAATGCGCCCCCGCACATCGCGTGGAAAGGGCCGCGCCGCCGGGATGTCATAGCTTTGTGCGGGCTGCCAGCTTCCACCCTGCAGCGTGTACGACCTGATGTGCTGCGGATCGAGGACGATCATGTGCTGCTCGGCCGCACTGCCGAGCACGGCCACATCCAGGATGGGCTCGCTCTGGGCGTGGAGCAGATTGGCCTGCAAGGCGATGGCCGGTGCCGAAGTCGTGGTGCCACTGACGGTCGCCCCGGGCAATGGCAGCATTGTCACCTTCGTCTCCGAACCTTCCTGCACCTCAGCAACCCACAGCCAGCCCTGCATGTTCTGCGACAAAGTGACGCGCACCTCGGAGTCTGCGTCTTTCTGACGGACGACAACGCCGGCCGAACGCAATTCCCGCTCCAGCGCCCGCCGGATCGCCGGAACGTCGTCATTGGCGACGGAGGAACGATTGCTGATGACAAGGGTGATAGTGCCGGGTCCGCTGAGAGCGGCTATCTGCCTGGCCAGGTCGGCGGAGGCCGAATCCCAGTCATTCAACGCGTGGGCGGACGAGATGCAGAAGAGCGCGAGTGTCCAGGACAGCAGCCAATTGGGAAATGTCATCCGCTGTGGCGAATTATATCCCGGTATCTTCATCGCGGCTCCTGGTGTATCGCCTGATGTGCGCTCGAAATTCCGAAATGGGGCGGCCGGGCCCGGGTTGTCGAATCGCGCCCGGCCGTCCTTCGTCTACCGCGACTGCCCCGGCGCGGGATCGGGCTCGTCGGCATAAGGCGGGAATCCCGGCTTCGCCCCCAGCCCGCGAAAGACATCGCTGGCGAAGAAGTACTTGCCATCCGCGGGAACCATCATCACCTGGATTTTGTCCGAGAGCTTCTCGGCGACGATCTTGTTGATGAGCAGCGGAGTCTCCCGCAAGACAGCGGCTTCGCTGCGCATGCGCTCGGCATCGGCAGCAGCGGTCACGCGAATGCGCTTGGCTTCGGCGTCGGCCAGCAGGTCGCGCCGCTCGACCTCGGCCTTACTGTCGATGACTTTCGCCTGGGCCGCGGCCTCGGCGTTCTGGATGGTAGCTTCTTTCCGCGCTTCCGCTTCCAGCTTTGACTGCTCAATCTGCTTCTGCTTCAGCGGAAGCGTGTACTGCATGGCATCGGATTCGCCTTTTGCTTCCACCACCCTTGCCTGCGCCTCGCCCTCGGCGGATTTCACCTTCTGCGCCTTTTCCGCCTCCGCCTGAAGCTCGGCGATCCGAACCTGCTTCTGCTGAATGTCCGTCTGAATGTTGAGCTGATCGTCCTGCTGTTCCTTCAGCAGAAGGTCCTGCAGGCCTCTTGCATACTCCGCCGGCAGCTGAATATCGCGCAGCATGACCTCCTTCACGATCAGTCCGTCGGCGCCCAGTTTTCTCGCGACGATCCCGGCCGCGCGCTGGCGCACCTCTTCGCGGCGCGAACTGAAGATCTCGCGCACCGTGTAGCCGGGAGCCAGCTCGCGCCAGGCGCTGGCCACCACGGGCGGAACGATCTCCGTATCCACCGGCTGCGGCAGCTGAGACTGTACGTAGTCGAGCCGACGCGCGTCGAGTTGATAACGCACGGTGATCGCCAGGCCGATGTTGAGTCCTTCCTTCGACTGGACGTTCAGCACGCCGGCTTTCGTGCCGGGCTCCGGCTTCTTCCCGTCTTCCACGACGCCGGTAGTGAAAAGCCTGTCGCGCATGTCGAACAGCTGCACCTCCTCCACCAGTGGCACAAGGAAATGCACGCCGGGGTAGAGTGTGCCCGCTTCCGTGCCCCGCAACTGGCTGATCCGGACAGCAGCCATGCCGCTGGGCACCAGGACGAAGCTCAGCGCAATGAGCATTGGCGCCCACGCCAGCGCAATCAGGGCGATGGTCATGCGCCAGCGCACGGGTTGCGGCGCCGTCGCGCCCTCCACGCCATGGACTACGGCGCGCCTGTACTGAAACATGACCCACAGGTCGTATGCAAGCACCGAAAGGCCTGCGACCAGCAGGCCCACACCCATCGTCATCAGCAGATATCGCAATGCAAGCATGTCCTTTTCTCCTTCCCTCTTACCGCACTCGCCCCGAACTACGTTTGGAGCCGGACGCCGGCCGCGGAGCGAAAAACAGCCGGAACAATCCGCCGAGGAACAGTTCCTCCACCAGCACCGCGCAGGCGAGCGAGAGAACCAGGCCTCCCAGCGTGACCAGTGCCGTTACCGTTCCCTGCACAACTCACCTCCCGCCGCGAAGCTACTGTCCAGCCGATTCGGTCGCGACGCCGGGCGCGCTCTCCGCAACCTCCGCGACGGTTTCCGCCGCTGAGCTCATGCCGAAGACCGCGGCGGTCTGGTCGTCACGCTCGCCGCGGATGTTCACCTGGTCGCCGACCCTGACCATCGAAAAGAGCTCCTCCAGGTCATGCTTCGCCATGCGGATGCAGCCATGCGAAGCTGACCTGCCGATCGACTGCGGGGCGTTAGTTCCGTGAATGCCATAGCCCCGGCGATCGAGCCCTATCCAGCGCGCGCCCAGCGGATTGTGGGGTCCGGGAGCGATGACCTTACCTTCGTGGTAGTAGGTGGGATTGACTACCCGCACTACCACGCGGAAGTCGCCGGTGGGGCTGGGCGTGCTTGCCTTGCCCACCGCCACCGGATAGATCTTCGTGACCTGGCCGTTTTCGATGACGGCCAGCCGGTGGTCGGGAATGCTCACCAGCAGCAGGCGCCTGTTCTCGACCTGCGCCCATGCCGGGAAGCTCAGCAGAAAAAGAACTGCGAAGAGCAGTCTGGCCTGCTCTCTGTGCTGCCGCGCGCTGCCTGAATTCCGCATCCCGTTACCCTCGCAACCGCTTGCGATCCGGGAAAGTGCACGAGCGTCACCAATGAGGGGTTGAATGAAAAGGCAGGACTTATTTCAGCCGGATCGGAGCGTCTCGTGTCAGGAGAAACACGGTTGTGTCAGGCGAAACACAGTGGATGGTTGGAGGCAACCGCTCAGGTGCCGCTTCATTGACGCGCCCCAGGGCGGAACCTAAGATAACCGCACATGGTGGAAACCCCATCGCTGGTCGGCGAGACGATCTCGCATTACCGCATCGTCGGAAAGCTGGGCGGTGGCGGCATGGGTGTGGTGTATAAGGCCGAGGACCTCCGCCTGGGCCGCTTTGTCGCGCTCAAGTTTCTTCCCGAGGACGTGGCGCGCGACCCGCAGGCGCTGGAGCGCTTCCGTCGCGAAGCCCGCGCCGCCTCCGCGCTGAACCATCCCAACATCTGCACCATTCACGACATTGGCGAGCAGGACGGCCGCGTCTTCATGGTCATGGAGTTCCTCGATGGCGTGACCCTGAAGCGTCAGATCGGCGGCCGGCCGATGGAGACAGAGCTGGTTCTGGCGCTGGGCATCGATATTGCCGACGCTCTGGATGCCGCCCATGGCCAGGGCATTGTGCATCGCGACATCAAGCCTGCCAACATCTTCATTACCCGCCGCGGCCACGCCAAGGTCCTCGATTTCGGCCTGGCAAAGATGATCGTGAAGCCGGCCGCCGGCGATTCCGAAACCGCGCTGGCAGACTCCGAGGCGCAGCACCTGACCAGTCCCGGAGCGATGCTGGGCACCGTGGCCTACATGTCTCCGGAGCAGATACGCGCCCGCGAGCTGGATGCGCGCACCGACCTGTTTTCCTTCGGGGCGGTACTTTTCGAAATGGCCACCGGCCGCATGCCCTTCGATGGCTCCAGTTCGGGAGATATCTGCGGCGCCATCCTGCATTCGGAACCCACGCCGCCTTCACAGCTGAACCGGCAGATTTCAGCCGGGCTGGAAGCCGTGATTCTCAAGGCGCTGGAGAAGGACCGTGACGTTCGTTACCAGGTCGCTTCGGAGATGCGCGCCGACCTGAAGCGGCTGAAGCGCGACACGGAGTCCGGAAGGCTGATTTCACGGGCGGAGAGCGACAGCGTCGCCGGCACCATCCCGGTGCGCCCGGTAACCCGGGGGCGCACTTACAGGGCGGTGGCCCTCCTGGCTCTTGCGCTGGTGCTCATTGCCGCCGCCGCCTGGGTGCTGGTGGGCCATAGGAAGACGCCCCTTCACTTCCAGACGATAACCATCGAGCGGCTCACCACCAGCGGGACGGTCAGGGAGGTGGCTATCTCCCCCGACGGCAAGTACGTCGCCTACGTCACCGAAGAGGCGGGCAAGCGGAGCCTCTGGGTACGACAGACGGCCACGCGCAGCGATATCCAGATTGTTCCTCCGGCCGAGCATTTCTATGGCGGACTTACGTTTTCGCCGGATGGCAATTACATCCTCTATGTTCGCAGCGCTACCGCCTTCGAGTCCGGTACGCTCTACCAGCTCCCCACTCTCGGCGGCCCCTCGCGAAAACTGGCGGAGCGGCTCGATTCTCCGGTGGCCTTCTCTCCGGAAGGCAAGCGGCTGGCATTCGTAAGGAACAACCCTGGCTCGGAGACCGCCCTGGTGGTGATGCAAGCCGATGGCAGTGGAGAGCGGCAGCTTGCAGCACGGAAAATACCTGACCCTTTTTCCGCCGCCGGCGTCTCCTGGTCGCCTGACGGCAGCAGCATCGCCATCGGAGCCTATTCCGGCGGTGAGTGCTACGTGATGACGGTGCGCGTCGCAGACGGATCGGTGAAACAGGTCGGGGCCACGGGATGGCGTCACGTTTTGCGGGTAGCCTGGCTGGCGGACGCCAGCGGGTTCGTCCTCGGCGCCCAGGATTCGGCCAACGGGCCGCTGCAATTGTGGGAGCTCTCCTATCCGGATGGCCGGGCGCGTCGCATAACCAATGACCTGAACGACTATGTCGATCTGGACCTTACCGCAGACTCGGGTGCGCTGGTCACCGTGCTGCGTGAAGTGCGCTCCAACCTGTGGCTGGGTTCCCGCGCCGCGCCTGGGCAGGCGCGGCAGATCGGCTTTGGTGTGGCAACCCAGGAGGGCCTCTTCGGCCTGACCTGGACGGCAGAGGGACGCCTCGCCTACGGCTCGCTGGCCAGCGGTCGCCGCGAGCTTTGGGTGATGGACGCCGACGGCAGTCATCCCCGACAACTGACTTCCGGCGCCGACCTCCAGTACTTCTCCACGCCCTCAGCCTGCCCCGATGGGACCATAGTGTTCGCCACCGGGGTCTACGGAGCGGCGAACATCTTCAGGATCGACCCGGATGGCAGCAATCAGAGGCAGCTGACACATGAGGCCACCAATGGCGCGCCGTCGTGTTCGCCGGACGGGAAGTGGGTGGTCTTCAACGCCTCGCACGGAGGAGATTATGCCCTGTGGCGGGTCCTCCTCCAGGGAGGTACGCCGGAGCAGGTCACCGCTTACGGGTCGTCGTTTCCAACGGTTTCGCCGGACGGGAAGTGGATTGCCTTCGACGATTACGCCGATCCCAGGGCCAATAAGATCGGTGTGATTGCCTTAGCCGGCGGCCAGCCGGTTCAGACGTTCGATTATTCAGCTTCCATTGCGCCGGGATATCCGGTGATCCATTGGACCCCGGACAGCCGTGAGTTGACCTACCTTCTGGACCGGCAGGGGGTTTCGAATATTTGGTGGCAGCCGGTGGCGGGCGGCCCGGCAAAACAGCTCACCGACTTTACCACCGGCCAGATCTTCAACTTTGACTGGTCCCGGGACGGCCGGCAGCTCGCCCTGGCGCGCGGCTCGCAGACCAACGACGTGGTGCTTATCCGCAGCGTCGAACGATAGCCCTGCTATCCGCGCGCTGCGGTCAAACTATCTCGAATGTTCGTGCTGAAAGTTGCGTGCTGTATCGGGCCCGTTTTCCGTTGTATTTGAGATTCGGCCAGGATCCAGGAAATGATAAGCAAGAGGAAGCTTCGGTTCGTGCAGATAACGCCTCCGCTCGGCATTTGCGAATACTGCAACACGCAGTTTTCGGGCAATGAAAAGGATATTCGGCAACAGTTTCAGTCGCATAAGTGCGAACGCCAGGATTCCGATCAGGACGCCACGCGTGTTGAAACGAAGGAACCGGGGGAGAGTGAATGAGGCAGATGGCTATTGGATGCGCAGCGGGGAAGAGTGAACTCCTGAGGGGCTCCTTCGCCCAGGCGCCTGATTATCCGTCGGTAAGCGGGTGATCCGCACTCGCATCCCTCGCCCAGATTTTGCCGCGTTACTGTTCGGGTAGTGCGGGCCTTCAGGCCCGCGTATAAGGCCTTTATTCCTGTCATCCCGAGCTGACTTTAGTCGGCGAGGGATCTGCTCTTCGATTTTTCAGCTTCCGGTTCAGGCGCACAGTTGCGATCCTCTGAATGTCTCGGCTTTGGCCCTGAGGTAGATTGAAGTCCCCAGTTAGCCCCCAGGGAGGCTCAAAGTCGTGAAAAGGTCCCATTGAACTGGAACAAATGGATTCGGCAGACCCTCCGCTGGCTGTCGATTGTCTTTACGCTGGCCGTCACCGTCAACGGCGTCGCCGTGGCACGGAAGGCGTATACCACCTGGTTGGGCCTCCTGGCGTTGATCCCACTCGCCTTGCTCCTGTTTACCGGTCTGTACCTGTTCGTGCTGCCGTATGCCACCGCGTGGCGCAGCGGGCGGGGCAGCGACTAACCGGGCGGCCGAATGGCCGAGCCTGGTTCGTCTCGCCGTATGCCACCACTGGCGCAGTAAGCCAGCCGCCCAATTAACAGATCATGGATGCGATTCCAGCCGCAGGTTGCAGGTCCCGTTCGTCGGCTGTGTCGGCAGCGCTGGCACCGTAAGCAGGTGCGGTGAGCTGAAGTCAAAGAAACCGTTCTGGGTATCGGCCATGTTGCCGGCGTTCGCGTCGCGCTGTGTCAGCGCGGGGACGGTGAAGCGAGTCTCGATCAGCTTCAGGATCGCCGTGTAATCCATAGGCAGATGCGACACATCATGCGGCTTCACCCACGGCGAGACGACAATGACCGGCACGCGGAAACCCGTGACATTGAACATCCCGTGCTGGTCATGGGAGTGCAGATCGGTTGGCTGGCTGATATCCCCCGGCGGGGTCACAAGGACCGGCGCAACGTGATCGAACAGCCCGCCGCCTTCATCGAAGGTCAGGATGAACGCGGAGTCCGGCCATGCGCCGCTGCCGAGCAGGGCGGTGATGACGGTCCGCGCGCGGGCCGCGCCTTTCTGAATGTTGTTGCCCGGGTGCTCGTCGTAGCCGGTCGCACTCGGTCGCTCGATAAAGACGACCTGCGGCAGGTCACGGTCGGCAGTGTGACTGGCGAGGATGTTGTAGTACTCCTGGATGTTGCGGACGTTGTTGCGTATCTGCCGATTGCCCCAGTCGGCCCAGCTCGCCAGGAATACGCTGTTGTCCTGGTAGTAATAGCGCCAGCTGATGCCGGCTCGCGTGAGCGCGCGGAAGATGGTGGGCCGCTGCCAGGCGCGATCGTTGCGTCCCGGCGGAAAAGCATGGCCATACGAGGTTGCGGCGAACAGGTACATGCGGTTGGGAATGGTATTTGCCGGAATGGGCGAGTACCAGGTATCGCTGGTCGCGAACTGCGCAGCCAGCTCGTAATAGAACGGCAGGTCGCTCTGATCGTAGTAGCCGAGCGGCCGCGTGTGCGTGTGGTCGTAACGATCGCCGCTGCCTCCTGACAACGTCGTATCCAGGAAGCGGTCCATCTTGTAATGGGAGTTTTGCGTCAGGTGCAACCAGTCGTTGCCAATCAGGTCCATGTCGTAATGGGTCTCATCCCATGACGGCGAAAGATTTTCGATGCACTCCGTGCGCTGGTGAAATGGTCCGAACGAATGTCCCTGCGGGTTTTTGATCGTGTAATTGGTCGGCAGCGTATGCAGATCATTCACATCGCCCATCTGCGCGCCAGGAATGTGGTCGATATTGACGCGATAGTTTGCGAACACCCCGAAGTAGTTGTCGAAAGCGCGGTTCTCCTGGAGCATGAAGATGGTGTGGTTCAGGTTCTGGATGCCGCCGCTGCTGAGCATGACCTGGGTCTGCTGCGAGAGCTGGTCGCCGAAGCGGTCCGTAGCCGTGCAGGTGTAGGTTGTGCTCTGGGTGGGTGACACGCTCACCTGGCCAACTGCGGCCGGCGAGACCTCGCCCACGCCCTGATCGATGCGGACGGATGCGGCGTTCGTTGCGCTCCAGGAAATCGTGACCGGCTGTCCGGGCGCCGGAACCACCGGCGTAGCAGCACAATTCAGAGACATTCCACCGCTCACGCTGACGGTAACCGGCTGCGAGTACGATTGACCGCCATACGGTCCGTCAGCCTCAATCATGAAACTCCTGTCGCTGCCCAATGCCGGCGACACATAGCTGCCCGTGCAGGTGTTTCCCCCGCAGGAATCGGCCACCAGAGGCGTGATGGAATTTTCGGGAAGCGTGACCAGGAAGAACGAGCTGCCGTTGTTCGGCCCGGTGAAGGTGAGCTTCACCGGCTGGCCAGCCGGGACCTCGCTTGCCGAAGTAGCGATTGTCACGGGGACAACGGTCAGAGGCGCCGTCATCGCCGTGTTCGCCTGCGCGCCAACAGCCGTCGCCTGGTATGTCGTACTCACGGCGGGTGCGACCTGTGCCTGATTTACCGCGGTCAGCGGGAGCGTGGTTTCATCTTCCGACAGCAGGCTGGGCGTGACCACGAACGTATTGGCGCTGCCGGCGTCCCAACTGAACTGGATGAACTGCCCGGGGGCAGCGACGGTTGGGGCGACGGTGAAGTAACTGGGAGTTGTACCTGCGATGGCAAAAGCCGTCGCTAACAGTATTAAGGAAAACACCGTAATGATGCGGGAAACGTGGCCGAAAAACATGCGGATAGCTCCGGGGCGATCGTAGCCTGATTGCAGCTCGAGGGCGCTTGACTCTGCGATTCAGGCACGCCGCTCCGGGTTTCCTCCGATCATTGCGCCTTGCTGGCCAGTGATCCGCACCGGAGTTGCACCGGATTCAGTTCTGTTGAGGCGCTCTGATCGACTTCTTAAGGCGACGCCGGCGAGCCCGGGTTCCGAACTCACGTCATCCACTGACCCGGGGGAGGCGTGTCACAAAGTCCTTGTGAAGAAGATGCTCGACCAGTGCTAACGTATTTGTTTCAGAATCCGGCGCAGGAACTCGGCGAATAAGGATGCCCGAAGCGCCGGGCGGAGATTGCTCAAGAACGGCAACTTCTTCGACGCGGAGGAATACGATTACCGGCACTAACCACGAGCGGTTGACGAACGACACATGCGATTCGATTGCGCTTGGGCTGGGGCTGACGAATGAATGCAATCTCTCCTGCGCTTTCTGTTATCGCGATCCGGCTCGTACGGATCGCATGAACCTCGAACAGGTCAAGTCCGTTCTGCAACGGCTGCCCGTGCGCTCGGTCAATCTCGGTACGGGCGAGAACGGCATGCATCCCGACTTCAGGGCAATTCTCGCGTACCTGCGCACCCAGCCTGTCAAGCTCACCATTACCTCCAACGGCCACAGCGTCGCCGTTCTGCAAGACAGCGAACTGCGCGCGTTTCATGACATCGAGTTCTCACTGGATTACCCCACCGAAGCGGAGCAGGATTTGCAGCGCGGACCGGGCAACTGGGCGCTCATTCATCAGGAGGCAGCGCGCTGCGTGAAGCTGGGCGTTCCCGTGACCATCATCGCGGTGATGATGAAGTCGAATTACCTGCGCCTGGCGGAGGTAGCGCGAGTGGCCAGGCAGTTTGACGCTCCTCTGCGGGTCAATGTGTACCAGGCGGTGCGGTCCGATATTTATGCATTGTCCTACGAAGAGTATTGGGAAGGATTCCGGCGCCTCTTCGCAGAAACGGATGTGATCGCGATTGGCGAGCCCCTGGTGCGGGCGATGGCAGGGCTGCCGCCGCTGCAAGGAGGATGTGGCGTGAGCACGGTGCGGGTGACGCCGCGCGCTACCACACAACCTTGCGTGTACTGGCCGGGCTTGGGTGAGCCGCTGTCGGAGTTGATCTCGACTGGCATCGGCGTTCTGAGCTCGGTGCCCTTCCAGCAGGCGCGGACGATTCCCGACGCATGCCAACCGTGCGAGTTTCGGGACAACTGCCACGGCGGATGTGCCGGGCGACGGCGCTTACAGGATGCGCTGCTCGAGCCCGACTGTTACTGTCCGATTATTCGCGGAGAACGGCCGAAGCTCGAGGTCCGCATGGCGGCCAGGCGCGACCTGCCCAAGCTGGGCAGTTGCTGCACGACGATAGTGATAGCGCGATAGAGACTCGCCGCTTATTTCGCTTCCATCCACTTATCTGATCCCGCGAGCTTGACCGCCACATTCGAGAACCAAAGGTGCAGCGGCGCGCCGTCGGCGGTACCGCGGTGCTCGGTTGAGACCAGCAGAGGACCTGCCATTTTGTAGCCCGTCCAGCTTGCGATCACAAGACTGGGCTTCTGGGCGCCTCCGCGGTCATATCGGAACGCCTCGACGCGTCCGTCCTTGCCGACATAGAGCGTCCAGGTGTCGCCCGGCGTATAGCCGCCGCCGGAGGGATACTTCACCGCGACCTTTTCAGCCGAACCGGTCCCCATCGGCAACTTCTGCATGCCTTCATCGGTCACCGTGGCGCCGGTGTCCCAGTAAACATGGAACGGGAAGATGAACCAATAATTGTCGTTGACGAAAGCCGGATCGACTTCGTTTTTCACGGCGTCGGGCTGGCTGCTGAGTTCAGAGCGCTTATAGGTAACCTTCACCGGCTTGCCATCTTTGGCTTTGCTTTCGAAGGTGACCTGGCCGGTCTTGGGCTCCCACTCCCACGAGTGAGCAAGTTTGAGTTTCAGCGCGGGGACATCAAGGTTGAAGGTGTAGCGGATCGCTTCGATCTGCCCGTACGAATCGAGACCATAGGTCTTGGCGAGCTTTTCCACGATCGGCGGACGCTGTTGCGCCCACGAAGCTGTGGCCAGGACCAGCAGCGCAAAACCCAGAAGCCCGATTCTTGTATTACGGCCTGAGTTTGTCATGGAGACCTCATTGGTGAATTCAACGCTGATGTTGGATGACGGGCAGGGGCTTCTGGATACGAAGAACTAGTGAACACCATGGTCACGCACTCGGACCCAATCCGGGTAGCGCCTTTCCGTTATTGTCTCCCATCTTTGAAAGGTCGCGGCTTCAGCCGTGCCGTAGCGATACGAAGGACCGGCTTCAGCCGCTGCGGGGAACGTTCCTCAGCGCCTAAAGGCGGTCCCCCATTTGTCGCTCGTGTCGGCACGGCTGAACCGTGCCCCTTCAAAGCGGGGTATACCTTCTAGTCGGTTGAGCGCTGTGGCGCCGCTCGATCGATTCGTCGCCCCAGGATGATTGCAGCAGCCGTCATGGCGACGGCCCCGTATTCCAGCAGCACAATCCAGCCGGGCAGCACCCAAGGATGTCCTGGTGCGCGCAGATGCCAGACGATGTAGGTGGGGATAATGCTTACGGTCCAGATGATGATTGGCAGCGTGGGGACCGATCGCGCGAAGGGCAGCAGCCACAGCAGGTACCACGGATATACGACCGGCGCGCACAGAAGCGAGGCGGCCATGGAGCATGCGAACGCGTCCGCAGATAACGTTTCAAACCTGGCTCTGAACCAGACTGCGATGAGAACGCCGACAAGAGCTGCGAATCCCGCCACGATCTGCGGCGACGCCACTCGTTCGAGAGCGGCAAATACCGGATCGTTAAAGCGAAAGCTCTGGATGTAAGTGCCGAGCGAGCCGATGGGAATTCGGCCATGGTTCAGAAACGGCAGGTACAGAAGTACGAAGACGATCGCGGCCAGGACAGCATCGCGGATGCGAACCCGCCGCCAATAGAGTGGCAGCAGCACAATCGGGAGAAATTTCACCGCGATTGCCAGGGCGAATGCGACAGCGGCAATCGCCCGCCACCGGCGCAGCAGCGCGGCAAAGGAGACTGCCAGCAGCAGTACGCCGAAGATATCGACGTGACCGCTACCCGCCACCTCCGTCGCCAGCAGCGGGTTCCAGGCGTATGCGAGAATCCAGTGCGCTCCTTGCCCGGTACGGCGCAGGATATCGAGCAGCGCGATAACAACGACAGCATCGCAAATGGTGAATGCCACTCGTAACGCAAAGGTGGACTCATGAATCGCCGTGACCGCGCGGAAGAAAAGCTGCGCGCCCGGTGGATATGGGCTGGGTAGATCCGCATGGTTCAGGGTACGCGTCCCGGCCGTGTGCAGCGCGGCAAAAGCGGGATTCGCGGGTACCACAATGTAAGGGTTATAGCCGAGCCGCTGAATGCGGCCATCCCACAGATAGCGGCGAACGTCGTCATCGGAGCCGGTCGGTATGCACAGGAAGGCAACGTGCCACAGCGCGGCCAGGACAAGGCCGATGACGACCACGCGCTTTGGAAATTCCGGGCTGCAGAAGAACTCTCGGATGGCGAGAAGGTATGCGACGGCGCCGACCAGCAGGGAAACGACTGGAAACGCTTCGCCGTGGCCGTCGAACTTGCGCGCGCAGACGAACAGCGCTGCGAGCAGAATAGTGCCCAACGCGTAAAGCCTGCGAGACGGAGTCAGCTTCACAGTCCCCCAGCGGCGGTTCGCAACTGCGCAACCAGCTGCTTCCACTGTTTCAGCCACCCCGCGGTGCGCGGTGCCCGCGCCGGAGCAAGCTCCAGTTCCGCGGCAAGACGCGTCAGGTCTTCCTCCACATCAATGTCGTAGAAGGGAACAGTGAAGCCAACGGAAAGCTGCAGCTTACGAGCGCGTGCCAGCAGCGCATCGAGCGCGCCTGTCGTTCCCATCCCGTCACCATCGAAAAGCGCGGCATGAGCAGCTTTCGCCCCGACAAGATAATATCCGCCATCATGCGTGGGCCCAACGACCGGCAATGCAAACCCTTCAAAGACCGAACGCAGAGCTGCCGCAAGTCCATAACCTTGTTGTGCCACGACGCTCGTTTCATCTCCGGCGAACTCCTCCAGTTCTTTCAGATCGGACGCAGGGCACATGATGGCGACATTCACGCCGGGCAACGATTGCGCCATCGCAACAGTGTCCTGCAGAAGACAGCGATAGAGTTCGGTGACCGCTTCAGCCGGGAGACTCTGCGCCAGACGGGTTTTGACCATACCAGGCCGCGGCGCCTTGGCCATGATGACGAGGGTGCGGTCGGTAGCATTCAAATGCAGCATCGTGTAATCCCATGGTGCCCCGTTGTAGCCATCTTTTGTCCACAGCGGGCCACTGGCGCCGGGTTCCCCACCCCGGTCAAAAGAGGGCCAGAATGGAGGACCCCAGGAAACATCACTGGGGCGATACCGATTTTCGGCGCCGGAAATGATAGCGCACTATCAGGCTGAAGATATGCCATGCCGCTCCGACCGTGCCCCGCATCGTGCCACTGATCTTCGACTTCCCGATCCGGGGATAGTAACTGACCGGTACCTCGACGATGCGGAACCCCGCGAGCGCGCCTTTCAGGATCATCTCAACTGCCCAGCCGTACGTGGCCTCTTGCAGCGCGAGTTGCCACAGGACATCGGCACGCGCCGCGCGGAACGGGCCGAGATCCGTGATGCTCACATCATATAGAGCCCTTATAAGGCGGGCGGCGACACGGTTGCCAAACTCCTGATGTGAGGGCAGAGCCCTCGAATTGCGATTCGTCGCCAGGCGCGATCCCAGCGTGATGTCCGCTCTGCCTGCAGTGATGGGTGCGAGGAGAAGCGGCAGTTCATCAGGGCGATCGCTGTAGTCGCCGTCGAGGAATACGACCATGTCGGGCGCATTCGCGGCCGCCAGTCCGGTCAGACAGGCGCGTCCGTATCCGCGGCGCGGTTCATGCAGAACGCGTGCTCCCATGCTTTCAGCAATGTCGCTTGTTCCATCGCTGGAGTTGCTGTCAACCACCAGGACTTCAGTGACGAGATCGGCGGGAAGATCGGCGAGAACGCGTCCGATGGCCTGCGCTTCGTTATGCGTGGGAATGATGACGGAGACTCGCACTGGAGGTGGTCCGGATCACCACCATGGGGCATTCGGCCAGCGTCGCGCCAGCCGGGCGTCGATGCCCCATGCTCGGCCTGCGCCTCCAATCGCGAGCCCAAGCGATGCCAGCACGGGAACCAGCAGTTCCCAGATCCAGGCCGTGCCCCACTCCGACATCCAAAGGCTGCCGAGATACAGGAACGCGACGAAGGCCACAGGCCGCGTGACCAGACCGATGATGAGCAGCACGCCGAACGAGATCTCGGCGAGGGCCTGCATCGGAGCTGCCACCGCGGCATGACTTGCCGCCAATCCCATCACCGCCTTCCACGCGGCCGGCGAGTGACCTTTCTGAATGTAATAGTGGATCAATTCTGCGTAGCCGCCGGGAGAGTAGAGCCCTTTGCCGAAATTCTCGAAAAACACCCAGACGAACATCGCGCCAATGGTCAGGCGAATGAGTGCCAGTCCTCGCGCGGCAGGCGTGTCGTGGACTGTCGGATTTGGCGTCGTGTTCTGGCCTGGGATTGCGTCTGATGCCATCATCACACCTGTCACTGGTTTACGCCGTGCAGGTAGCAGTATAGGCGAATTGCAGCCCCCCTCATAAGATCAAGCGAGGTAATTGATCGCATTCCCCAGCGCATCCGCCCAACCAATTCATTCTCCACGGTTCAGGGAAAGTAGTCCAGTCGAACCGCTGAGCCTTCGGCTTGGCTAGTGCAGAGTTGCACGCCAGTGTCCCGCAAAGGGAGCAAAACGTCAAGACCATCGAAGCGTCACGTTGTAAATCAGAAAGCCTCAGCAAGACGACCGAGGTTGGTACCTCGGCGATAGTGCAAGGCGAACAGCAAGCGAAACCGGCGGATCTCAATAAGGCATGATTCGCTCACCAAACTTATGCAAGTCCTTTCACTCTTGACGGTGGGCAGAAGCGAGCAGAAACTTGTGGCCCTTAGCTAGAAGGCCGCGTGGATGTTCAAAATGGAAATTTCGGGTCAGCTGTGTCGTCAACTTAACGGCGCGACAGAAAAATCTGGCGGTACACTGGCACGCCCTGCAACGGCAACTCCTGTCCCAGTTGGCAGATGCTGGACAATAATCCTGCAGCAGCAGGCATCGCCAGTGGAGGAACTGAACTGTACCAGCTGCACAACGATGGTTCCATCTGGCGATACACGGGCACACCTTGTAGCGGGAATAGCTGCCCGGGATGGCGACAGCTGGATAACAACCCAAACACAAAGCACATCGCGACAGAGAACCCGACCCAGTAGTCAAATCGGAGATCGTGTTTGAGGGAAGAGCGTGCCCTCGCCGGAAGCGTCACTCTGCCCGGCACATCGATGCCCTTGGGTTAGTTGGCAACCACCGGCTTCTTCGCCGTAATCCGCCAGACGGAGCGATCGCCGGTCGCCGTCACTATGCGACGCCTGCTGCGGTCAACTCCTGAGCTTCCGACGGTGGCTTCGGCAGCAGCTTTGTTATGGCTGCAAGGAAGTCGGTTGGAGTTGTTCCGCGGCGAAAAACGGCGTCGGCGCCATTGGCAGTCGAGGGAAGTTCTTCCGGGCCGGCGTTCAGAATCATAACTGGCACCGACGGCTTCAGTCGTTTCATCTGGCGCGCGACCTTGGCACCATTACGATATGGAAGGAAGGAGCCTACGACGACGAGATCGACCGGAGCAGAGCTGAAGCACTCCATAGCGGAGTCGGTGGTTGTCGTCTTGACGTCGTATCCCGCAATTGACAGCAGGAGTTGACGCCAGGCTTGTACTGTGGGGTCGTCATCGACGCACAAAACTGTGTTCGGCCAGAACATGGGGGTTTCCTCCAGAATTCGCTTCTGCAGATTAGTTCCTGCAAAACTTCTCTCTCGACGCCCAACCGTGACGTCTCGGGCTGAGTGCCTCGGGATGATTCGCACGTCTCGTTCCTCTCTATAAACGGCACAGACTCCAGCCGCTTGCTCGTTCTGCGTCCTGTGGGCCAGAAAACGAGGTCGCGGTGGTATGGGTGCTACGCGTGCGTGCAGCGACAGAATCCTCGAGAGACTTAGTGCGCGAGCAAAGACTAAAGCGGTGCTTTTACCCGCCGGCTCCTGATCCAGGAACCCCAAGCGGCGCTGAAGGGTTGCTGGGACTGGGGAGCGCGCAATTTCCCGTCACTGCACATTGCTGAGATCCTGTTTCTTGTTGAACTGTCCGCGTCCAACAGAGTGCAGAAGCAATGAGCTCGCCAAACGTGGCACCGCGCTAAGCCTTTTAGGTCCAGTGAGGCGTACAACCAGGGTGGTATGCGGTTGCGCCATTTTGGCTCAATCTTCGGCAATAGTCGTGCCACTTTGGCGCACCACTTTCCGCACAATGGTCTACAGCCACCCTGCTTGCGGCGCTCGGATCGGAGGTTACATCCATAGCGCTAATATGGCACTATCGATAAAAACAATTGTGCCAGATTAACTTACCCAAACATGCCAAGCTGAACTGCGACTCTATGGCACTGAAGGATATAGTAGGAATGAAGATTGGCAGGCAGCTTGCAAGGTAAATTCAGCGCCTTAGGAAGGACTTCGCCATGATGTTAAGTAGCAATCAGCCAATAGCTTCGAAACCAAAAGGCTGGAGCGCCAGATGAGGGCGCTCACGTCCCACGTTAGTAGGGTTCCCTCAGCGCGGCCCGGATCATGCAGTATCGCCGGTGATATTCGAGATCTCCAGCCCCTGCGACACTTCGAACCCACTTGTACGGATATGAGGAGCTGGGTTCGTGCAAGTCAGTTAAGGCAACTCGGTACGGCGGAGCGCGGGCAGGCTTTGGTGTTCACCGCTCTGGCCATGTTTTGCCTGATGGGATTCCTCGCACTCGCGACCGACGTCGGGTTGCTGCTCCGCGACAAGGTGAATCTCCAGAAGGTGGCTGATGCTGCCGCCATCGCGGGCGCAGCCCAACTTCCGGGGGGTAACTACACAGCCGCAGCCCAGGCCTCCGCCGCCCAAAATGGCTTGACCAACGGCACGAATGGAACCGTCAGCGTTACCCTCGGCACGACATACCACCCCAACGCGGTGAAGGTTTACGTCTCACAGCCCGAGCGGACCTACTTCATGGGGATGTTCGGCTATTCCTCGGTCACCGTGGGTGCAACGGCGGTAGCAGGAATAACCCACGGCAATGGCTGCCTGTATGCGCTGGACCTGACTCCGTTCAAGAGTGAAGGCATCACCATGAACGGGAGTGGCAATCTGAACCTTCCCAATTGCTCAGTCTATGACAACTCGGGCCTGCTTACGCACGGCGCCAGCGGTGGCATTAGTGCGAAGTCTATCGCCGTCTCAGGCTCATATTCTGGAGGAGATGCGTCACCTGCGCCGACCACGAGCACGCTACCTGTTCCCGATCCCATGGCGTACTGGTCGACGCCGCCCGCCTATGGCTCGTGCCCCAAAGATCCCAAACTCAAGTCGGGCACGGCCATTCCGGGCTGCTACGAAGGGCTGACTGTGACCGCACCGGCAACGCTGTCCGCCGGTCTCTATATCATTCAGGGCTCTCTCAATCTGAGCGGCGTAACTGCGACCGGTGTGACGTTCTACATCGATGGGGCGCATGGCGGTAGTTTCGGCGGCGTCGACGGCAGCCACCTGTCTGCTCCAACAACCGGAACGCCCGGCACATGCACCCAGTCCGCCGGTTGTAATGGCATGCTGATCTGGGATACCGAAGTCGCGTCACCCGACAAAGGGCAGCAGGGGATCTCATTCGGACCGGGTAATGCCACTCTTTACGGTGTACTCTACTTTCCCAACGCATCGCTGAAGTTTCACGGCGACAGTACTACGAATTTGAACACCATTATTGTTGCCTCTGCTTATGTATTCGACGGCACGGTCAACATAAACAATTACGTTCTGAGTGCTGGTCAACCGCCGGTGATGCTGACCCCTACGATGGTGGAGTAGGAGGACCGGGGCATGCACAGGTTGGGTCTGATTCGCCAGAATGCCGGCCAAAGCCTGATCGAGACGGCGCTGGCACTTCCCGTGCTCATTTCGCTGCTGTTCGGCGCGGCGGAATACGGACGCCTGTGCTACGTCGGCATTGAGATCACCAATGCCGCCCATGCCGGCGCCGTTTATGGAGCGCAGAACCGCGGCACCGCTTCGGACACTGCGGGAATCACGTCATCGGCGACCAGTGATGCGGCGAACCTGGCGAGCGTGTCCGTGACACCTCAGGTGCTCTGCGCGGCTACCTACAGCGATACGCCCTCCTCGGCGAATTGCACGGGCACCCCCGCCATCGTATATCTGCAGGTCAATACTCAGGTGACGGTGGCGTCCCTGTTTAACTCCTATGGTTTCGGGGGAAGCTACACCCTGCAGGGCCAGGCGATTGAGAGAGTACGGCAATGAGGGTAACCAGAGAATGGAGGCGAGGCGAGCATGGCACGACCCTCATCGAAGTTGCGGTTTCCATAACGCTCCTGACCGGCATGGTGTTTGGCATCATGGCAGGTGGTTTCATGCTCTACACCTACCATTTTGTTTCCTATGCCGCGCGGGCCGGAGCTCGCTATGCGGTGGTTCGGGGCTCGGCCTGCGATAACACGAATGGCATGCCCGATTGCCCCAATGTCACGAGCGCTCAGGTTCAGACCTATGTGCGTAGCCTTTGCCAGCTAGGGATCGATCCTGGGCAGCTGACGGTCACTACCACCTGGCCTAACGGGACACACGATCCGGGCGATCCGGTTAGGGTCACAGCGCAGTATCCGTTTCCTCTTTCCGTTCCCTTTATAACCTCTACTACAGTGAGCATGCAGAGCAGTTCGCAGATGGTCATCTCACAGTAATGCCGTCCGCCAACTTCTTGTCTGTCCCTTACGCTTTACCTTAGTTCAGTTCTGCCAGAATTACCTGAGCGCAACCGCGGGGCGGTGGCGGGAAAGTGCAAAACGTGTTCTTCCGTGGCGCAAGGCTGACTGGAGGTGGCCTGTTGCAGCCTTGGCACACAGGCCAACAACAGGCGGCTGTAAGGATGCGCGGGTGTGGTCAACATCTGTTCGCGGGTGCCACACTCCACAATTTCGCCATGGTACAGGACCGCGATCCGGTGGCATATTGCCGCCACCGACTGCAGGTCGTGGGAAATGTACAGGACAGCGGTCCCCATGGAGCGATTGAGGTCGGCAATGAGCCGCAGGATCTCCAACTGCGTGATCACGTCGAGGGCAGTGGTGGGCTCGTCCGCAATGAGCAGTGCGGGCGAATGCATCACCGCCATGGCGATCAGCACTCGTTGCGCCTGGCCTACACTGATTTGTGATGGATAGCGGCTGCGAAAGCCCTCATCGGCGGGCAATCCCACTCTAGTCAGGGCCCCGCTGACCGCGGCCAGTACTTCGATTCTTGTGCCTCGCGCGTGCGCGCGCCAGCACTCAGCCAGTTGCGTCCCGATGCGCAACGCCGGATTCAGGCTATCCAGTGGCGATTGCAGGACCAACGCCATGTCGCGGCCACGAAGATGGCGCATATCAGACTCCGAGGCGGTCATCAAATCGTATCCCCGGAAACGGATTTTCCCGGCTGTTGTGCCTCCTTTCAGATCGAGGAGCCTCATGATGGCCAACGCCAGTGTGCTCTTTCCAGAGCCGCTCTCCCCAACCAGGCCGAGAATCTCGCCGGGATGGATCTCCAGGCAGGTATGCTTCAGCGTGCCCGGCTTGTTGGGATAGTCCACGCGCAAATCCAGCGAAAGCAGTGGCTGTTTAACGTCCATTGCTGGCCTGCCTTACAGCGAGCTTGAGATATTCGACATTCCAGAAGGTCTGTGGTCGCAGAGGCACAGTCTTCGCGCCTTCGACCGATAAAGAAACCGCGGCGAGGGCGTTCCTGTTCACCAGGTAAATGAAAGGCGCCTGGTCGGAGACAATTTCCTGGACACGATCGAAATACTTCTTCCGCGTCGGATCGTCCATCGAAGATGCCTGGGCGCGCATCAGACGGTCGATCTCCGCCTCCCAGGCTGTCGCCGGCACCGGCTGCTTCGGGTTCCACTGATGTTCCTCCGAAGAACTTAGCCATACGTTCATCTGCGCGTCGGGATCGAGCTCATCGTTGACGAAACCCAGCAGCGCCGCCTCGTAGTCGAAGGACTCGCCAATCCGCTGGATCAGGGATGGGAAATCCAGAGTCACAACATTCACCGTGACGCCGATGGCGCGCAGGTCCTGCTGGATCATCGTGGCCATCGCCTCGCGGGCCCGGTTGCCGGAGTTGGTCACGATTGAGAACTCGACCGTATGGCCCGCGCTGTCCTGCAGCCTATCCCCGGAAAACCTAAAACCGTCCTGACGCAGCAGCTCGAGCGCTTTGCCGGTGTCAAGCGGGACAGGCCGCAGGCGAGAGTCAAACCAGAACTTGTTGGCCGGCGAGATCGGCCCCATCGCCGGCTGGGCGTGGCCTTTGAAGACCACCTTGCAGAGGTCCTGGCGATTGATGGCGGACGATATCGCCAGGCGGAAGTTGCGCGATTGGAACCATTCCCGCTTGTAGGCCGGGATGGGCGCCGTGGGGACCTGGTTGAACCACACCTGCTCGGAATCCAGCGAAGGCCCGGCGTCGTGCACCTTCTCCGGCGATAACCGGGCGAGCCGGTCAAAGTAGTCGGCATCCAGCGAGTTGATCAGGTGAATTTCATTGCGGGTGAACCGCATCAGCTCGATATCGCGATTGGGCTGGATCTCCAGGCGAATGGCGTCGATGTAAGGCAGTTGACGGCCGCTGGCATCATGCTTCCAGTAATTGGGATTCTTGCGCAGATACACATACGAGCCCGGCTTGTATTCCGAAACGTAGAACGGCCCAAGTGTCACAGCCTCTTTCTTTGTGGCCTGCCAGGAGACAATCGCCACCTGATCGAACAGCTTGTCGAGGCCCGCCACCGGTGCGGGAAAGGTGATCGCGACCTTATCCGGCGCTTGCACCGAGGCGACCACTTTGCCGGTGCCGGAACGGAAAGCATCGCCCAGTGGGGCGTGCAGGGCGGGATCCATCAACTGCTCCATCGTGTACTTCACGTCCTGCGCGGTAAACGGCGTGCCGTCGCAAAAACGAATTCCCGCGCGCAGCAGAAAGGTGATGGTTCGGCCGTCCCTGGAGACGGTCCACGACCGCGCAAGCTCCGGTTCCAGCTTCTGCGTGTCACGATTCAAACGCACCAACACGCCTCCCGTCAGGTAGCGAATGGTCAGGGAAGATTCGTCGGCCACCATGGCGGGATTGAAAGTCCTGGGATCGGAGCGCAGGAAAAATCGCAGCTCATCCGAGCAGAACCCCGTACGCAAACACAAAACCAACAGCAACCAAAGACAAACAATGAAGCGGCGCATATCAGCAAGCCTCCCGCGGGGACACAGCAATCTGCAAGCTGCCCCCGACAAGCATCAGTACGATGAGAGCGGCGAAAGGGGCTACACCGCCGCCCAAACTCAAAATGGATTCCATGTCACGTAGCAGGCTGCCGAGGGAAGGCAGCGGCTCCGCGACTCCCAGGCCCAGCAGACTGAGGTTCGCTTCCGCCAGGATGAAGACCGGGACCGTGATCCAGAATTGCGCAAATAGCACCGGCCGCAGGTTGGGCACGACGTGCCGCGAGAGCAACCGCCAGCGGGAGATACCGGCCCCGCGAGCCAGCATAAGGAACTGCGATTGCCGCAGTCGCGAGGCTCGCGCTTGCAATATCCTTGCCGGAGCTGCCCAGCCCAACGTCGCCAGCATGGCGAATGTAACCACAGCGGAGACGGCCGGCGAGGTATTCAGGGGCAGCATGGCGCGGACCATCAGCAGCAGGAAGAGCCATGGCACGGAGAGGAAAAGGTCGATGACCACTTTGGCGGCGCGTTCGGGGAAGCCTCCGATCCATCCGGGAGCGGCGCCGAATGCCAGAGCGAACAGCATGGCCATGCCGGTTGCGGCGGGTGCCAACAACAGCGATACACGGGTTCCGTGCAGCAACCGGGAAAATCGGTCGCGGCCCAGATCGTCCGTACCCAGCCAGTGGTCCGCCGATGCCGCTGCGTTCAGGTGCTCGCGGTCCTGGCGAGCGTAGTCAAACCACGGCAGCAGCCCGCCGGCAATGCTGGACAACGCAATCAGCGCGAAAATGATCATCGCCGCCCGCCGCATTGCTTTCATGGCAACGGCCTCCGGCCTTCGGCCAGCAGCTCGAGCCCTGAGTTCGCCAGGGTCACGCCTGCGATGATCAGCATGGACAGATTGATGAGCAGTGGCAGGTCCCGCGCCAGCGCCGATTGCCACGCCAGTTGGCCGATACCAGGAATGCCGCAGAGAGCTTCCACCGGAATGGCTGCGCTGATCGCCAGCGCGACCGAGACCCCGGCCAGCGCCAGCACTTCGCGCCGGATCACAGGAACGATGTGCCACAACAAAATTCGGGTTTGCGAAAGGCCCTTGGCTTTCGCCATGACAATATGCGGCATGCCGACCGTAGCTGACGTCACATTACTGAGATAGCGATGCACCTTGGGAAAGAGAATGCAAGCCAGGGCCAGATATGCCGGCGCATTGAAAAGGACGGAAAGCAGGGCCAGAGCGCCGGCCGGGATACACAGCAGCGCTCCGCTCACTACCGTGCTGCCCAGCGACAGTGCGGGCCTACGCAGCCAGCCGGTCACGAAGACCAGGCCAGCGGCAGCCAGCCAGGTCAGCAACATGGCCTTTCCCGCCAGAGAGCAGCTGACGGCGACGCGCTCCCTCAGCAGCTCCCGTACGGGGCGGTCCATCGATCGCGATATGCCGAAGTCTCCGCTCAGGGTCCTGCCCAGATAGCGCAGGTAGTAGCTAAGCACACTGCGCTCCTCGGCAGTGGAGTTTTTGAGCGCGGCGATGCTGGCGCTACTCAACCGTCCATCAAGCTGCCGTTCGTCGACGCCGAACCCCGGCGCATAGCGGGCCAGGGTGGCGGACAGCAATCCTCCGACCACCACGGTCAGCCCTGCCATCATCCCTCGGTGCAACATTCGTTTCAGCATTCCGCGAAACCTGCGTCACTGCGTCAGCATGCTGTGCCAGGGGTGAGTGACGAACGCAGCGCTCACATGGTGCTCCTTCTTCATCTCGTACATGCGTTTATCGGCTTCCTCCACCAGTTCCGCTACCTGGCGGCTGTCGTCGGGGTAAAACGCGATTCCGACGCTGGCAGAAAAGTCCATGCTGCCGCAGACTTCATGCGCGCTGACCGCGGCCGCGGCGCAGATGCGGTCACGCACGGTGGGAACGTCGCTGACCTTCAGGCCGGGGGCGATGATCACGAATTCGTCGCCGCCCATGCGCGAGACGTAGTCATAGTCGCGGCAGGCGATCTTGAGCCTGCGCGCGAACACTTCCAGCACCTGGTTGCCCGCCATGTGCCCGTGCTGGTCGTTGATCTGCTTGAATCCGTCGAGGTCGCAGACAATGACCCCCAACCCGCCGCGTTCGCGCTGGCAGCGGGCAATTTCGCTTTCCAGCTGCAGGAACAAAGAGCGCGCGTTGGGCAGGCCGGTCAGATAGTCGGTCGTAGCCGAATCGGTGGCGTCCCGGTACTTGGCTGCGTTGGCGATGGAGGCCCCCATTTTCTCGCTCATGGCCAGCAGAATGCGGAGATGATCGGCGGAGAAAGCATCGGCTGCCAGCTTGTACAGCGTGAGCACACCGAACAGGCGATCGTCAGCCCCCACCAGGGGCACGGACAATGCCGACCCCATTCGCTCAACCCGTTGAGGATTGTCGAGATAGCCGGGCTCGACTGACGGGTTGCCGTTGATGATGGGTTTCCGGTTTTCCGCCACCCAGCCGGAAAGCCCCTGCCCAACCGGGATCGTCAGCGCGGAGAACACCCGGTAGTCATCGCCGTTGGCGTAATCGGCAACCAGCCTGTTGTGGCGCAGGCCATAGATAGCGATGGTGTCGTAAGGAACCAGCTTGCGGACGCGCGCGGCGACCACGGAAAGCGTTTCCTCCAGGCTGAGCGACCGGCCAAGATCGTTGCTGAATTCCAGCAGAGCCTGGGCTTCATAGCGCGCTGCCACGATGGAGGCGAGAAAATCAACTTCACCGTTGCCTGAGCCGGTGGTTTCGAAGCCGGATGCCGGAATGCCACGTTCGGGCGCCTTGATGTCCGGCGACAGCTTCAGCCGCTCCGCGCTGCTGTGAGGAGTGCTCTCAGCCTCCTGCTCCCATTGCTCGAACCGGCGCTGGATCACCTCCGCCACCCGCGGGTCGAACTGTTTGCCAGCCTGGCGCACAATCTCCGCTACGCCATCCTGCAGAGGTACGGCCCGCCGGTACTGGCGGTCGGAGGCGACGGCATCGAGAGAATCCACGGCCGCGAGGATGCGAGCCCCGATGGGAATCTGCTCTCCTTTCAGGCCGTCGGGATATCCGCTTCCATCCCAGCGCTCATGGTGGGCCCGCACAATCGGCGCGACCGGGTAAGGAAAATTGACCCGTTCCAGAATCTCTGCCCCCACGATAGGGTGGATCTTCACCTTCTCAAACTCTTCCTGGGTGAGCCGCCCCGGTTTGTTGATGATGTGCTCGGGCACCGCCAATTTACCGATGTCGTGCAGCAGCGCCGCGGCACGTAGCGCCTCCATTTCCACTTCGCTCAGGCCCATTTCCCTGCCCACGCCCTCGGCATAAGCCCGCACCCGTTTCAGGTGCACGTGGGTGGTGTGATCCTTGGCGTCGATAGCCAGCGCCAGGGCTTCGATGGTCCGCAGATGCAGCTCGGCGATCCGCTCCACGTGCTTCTTCTCATCTTCCAGCCGGCCGAAATAGATCCGATAGGAACGGTAGATCAGGTAGAGGACAGGAGCCATGAGCAGCGAGGTTTGCCAACCCATGCTGGTGTTGGTCCAGGTGAGGAGGGCCGCAATTGCCGCGCCCACGAGGTAATTGGGAAAAGACCAGAGATAGCACTCGACCCAAGTTTTGCGAAACTTGTGCTGCTCCGTGAGCGCCACGATGGCGGCAACCGGCACGGTGTTGAGCAGGAAATAGATGATGGCGGTTCCCATCAGGCGCAGGGCAATCTGCTGCCCCATCCAGGTTACGGAGTGATGGAAGAAAAGGTCGCAGAACTCGATGGCAATCGCCATGTCGGCGACATTAAAGGCCAGGTGCGTGAAGTTGACGTGTTTCCTGTGCCACCAGGTCTGGGTTAACGCGCCGACGCAGCCCACGACCAGGGTTTCCGGCAGGGAAAGCTCCACCACGGAGATCAGAATGACCACCAGGTTGACGGACATGGTGCCATTGATTCCCGGCAACACAATTTTCAACTGTGAGGCGAAGCAGACGACCACCAGGTAGAAGACGAAGCGGCCGAGGTTGGGCCAGGAGGGATGCAGCAGTTCGGTGGCCAACACCGCAAAGCCGGCGGCAACCACCGTCGTCAGGAAGGCCTTCGCGCGGAAGTTCATGGGCACTGTGTCAGCTCCAAGTTACGGGGGATAATCCCGAGTTCAGGCACCAGGGTCTTCAACCCTGGTGCCTGAACTGCCCTGGTTTCTATCGTTAGCCGATGGCCTGATGCCTGAGCTGTCTTAGCGATAGTTGCAGTCACTCTCCATTGATGGCGGTAATGGAGGCTTCGCCCTGCGGCTGGCCGACGCCCCAAACCACCGTATTACTCCAAATCGTGCCAAAGCCGCCCAGAGTGGTGTTGCCCCAGCAGACCGTGTTGCCCCAAAGCACCGGGAGGCCGGCAGGGTCGTTTCCAGCGATGACGGATACTCCCCAGACCACGGTATTGCCCCAGACTCCGGAGCCCCAGATGAGCGCAGGGCTGTTCGTCACGACGATGTTTCCGCTGCTGTCCTGCATCACCGTTGGCGAGAGGGCGCTGCCCGGAGTGGCCGGGGCCAGGTCGGTATTGGTCAATGCCGCCTGGACATCGAGAAGCCCTGCCCCGACGGTGAAGATGTCAGCCTGCATGTTGTAGACCTGTTGCGTGACCGGATCGGTCGCCGCGCTGTAAGGGACTAGGTTCTTGTACGCCGTCTTCATCAGCCGCGCCTTCACCTGGTCGGGTGTGAGGGATGGGTTCTGCTCCAGCATCAGGGCAACGGCGCCTGTGACCATCGGTGTCGCCATGCTGGTGCCACTCAGGATGAAGTAAGTGCCCGATTTGTTGCCGGGGGGCGGTGGGCCATACTGTAATAGCGTCGCGTTGACCTCGTTTCCGGGATACGCCTGGTTCAAGGTGAACGCTGGCTGGTAAAGGGAAATGATCTGATTCCCGGGAGCCACAATGTCGGGTTTCACGACATGATCAAACATCGTCGGACCTTTGGAACTGTAGCTGGCAGGGACATCATTCGTGCGGTACGGCTGGCCCAGAGTATTCATCGCACCCACGGTAATCACATAGGGGTCATTGCCGGGAGCGCCGATGGTTCCGTAGCCGTAGGTATTGGCGGAGTTGTCGCGCCCGTCGTTGCCCGCGGCCACCACGACGACAATGCCGGCCTGCCACGCCTGCTCGACCGCCTGGCAAAGCGGATCCTGCGTATAGCTTTCATACACCGGCCGCCCTAGCGAAAGATTGATGACGCGAATGTTATAGGTATTCTTGAGCTGGATCGCGGTCTGAATGGCGGCGATAACCTGGCTGTCGTTTCCCTGTCCATTCTGGTCCAGCACGCGAAGGTTAACGATATTCACATTTTGCGCAACTCCCAGGACGGTGTAACGGAACCCGGGCCCATGGGACGCACTGCCATCACCGGCAAGAATTCCCGCTACATGGGTGCCATGACCATAGTGGTCGTTGGCGTCCCAGCCCACGAAGTTCTGGTTGTATACGACGCGATTTTGACGTGCGGTCTGGAGATCAGGCATCTCGGTTATGCCGCTGTCGATCACGGCCACACCGATCCCGGTGCCGTCGAGTCCAAGCTGCCAGCCGTACGGAGTGTTAAGCGTAGCCTCGTAATAATCCAAAGTCTGCGAGACGGTTCCATGCATGAACACCGGGCGGTCGGGTGTGATGTAGGCCACATCCGGATCGGCCGCCAGATTGGCGATGGCACTTCCGGGCAGCGAATAAGCGCCGGCTTTTACAACGCCAAGCTCCCGCTGCAATGCTCCTCCCTGGCGGATCACTTTCTGATGATTTGCGGCAGTGGGTGCCTGCCGGTATTGAATGATGACATTCACGTGCGCGGAGGCTCTCAGGCCCTGCAAGTCCGAAGAGACCTTTGGCGTCGCAGCATGGGCGAAAGCTGCAGTAAGGAGCAGCACGCATGCGATCACAAGCCCGCCTCCCCATGTCGCGCTCCAGCACTGGTTACGTTTTGATCTATCGACTTTTTCATCCGTGAGCATGATTGGCGAAGCCTCCCGGTGGTTTGGGCTGTACATGTCGCCCGCAGAGCGTTCCTGCACGGGGTGTGCCTCTTTGTAACGAAGCTAAGTCCTTCATTTGCCGCCGCAACGTCACCATGGACTGAGAGCCGTGGGCCATTTTGGCGCAAGCCGCGTGCCTGAGCGTGCCAGTTTGGCGCATTTCGGTGTAGCACCGTGGTATGAGGTCGGACGGTGCCTGGATAGCCTTCCCAATGGACCTAAGTGCTGCGTTCGCAAGGGTCACAGGAGGGAAATGACGAGCGCCCCGAGGTGGTTACTTTAGTTTCAACAGACGGAAATGACGAGCGCCCCATTCCGGCAGTTACCTTAGTTTGGAAAGTCGCCGGTTTCTTGTCGTTTTGCGAACTGAGAACGCGATACTCTTCGCATAACAACAGGTTACTGGCCGAGATTGCCCTGACACCGGCAAGTGTCGGGCAACCTGCGTTCATCAGCGAAGGAAGCAATGAGAACTGTGCCCGCGCCGCTCAGCAAAACATTGCAGGACATGGTTGTAGCTGATCCGAGGATGCTGGAGCTGCTCGAAGAGGCGGAGAACATAGCCCAGCACAAGGCGGCGGTGCTCATTACCGGCGAAACCGGAGTCGGCAAAGAGCTGGTGGCCCGCATCATCCACGAACGCTCTCCGCGTCACGCCCGTCCCTGGGTGGACCTGAACTGCGCAGCCCTGCCGGAACACCTGGTCGAAAGCGAGCTGTTTGGCTACGAAAAAGGCGCCTTCAGTGGGGCCGACTGCCTCAAGCCTGGACTGTTTGAGGTTGCCGACGGTGGCACCTTGTTCCTGGACGAAATAGGCGATCTTGATCCCAAGGTGCAGGTCAAGCTGCTGCGAGTGCTGGATGGGATTCCATACTACCGGCTGGGCGGCAGCCGCAAGATATCGGTCGACGTCAGGATATTGGCAGCGACCAACCAGGATCTGAAGAAGAGCGTCAAGGAGGGGGGCTTCCGCAGCGACCTCTTTCACCGTATTAGCGAACTGCACATAGAAGTGCCCCCTTTGCGCGAGCGGCCGGAGGACATCATTGCCCTGGCACAGCACTTCCTCGATCGCTGCCGTTCCGAAGCCCGGTTTACGCCCGAAGCCCTGCAATCGCTGTTACGGTCCGACTGGCACGGCAATGTTCGCGAGCTGCGCAATCTGGTCCTGAAGCTGGCGATCGTGACGCCCGATCCGGAGATTACCGTTGCCGACGTCCAGCGCTATCTGGGCGAGCCCGTAAACGGGTCTGCGCAGAGCCAGCCACCTGTGTTGCCCGAGATCAGTTCTCTTGCCGAGATGGAGCGCCACATGATTGCGCGCGCACTGGAGAAGACCGGTGGCAATCAGCGTCTGGCGGCGGAGCAGTTGGGCATCCCGCGCCGCACCTTCTGCCGCAAGCTGAGCGAAATGAACATCACACTGAACGGCCGGTGCAAATCCGCTTCGAAGCAAAGTCCAGAATCAGCATTTGGCCGCCGCAGGGAACTTGAGATTCCCATCAGTATCACCACCTCCAACGGGCGCTGCTTCGCCGCTGCGAGCAGGAATCTCAGCCTGGGTGGGCTGGGATTGCAGGTACATCCGCCTTTGAACTCCGAGGAGTACCTCGATATAGCTTTCACGCTCCCAGGAAGCAGACGTCGTCTGCAACTACATGGGGTCGTGACCTGGTCGAAGCCCGATGGCGCGGCTGGCGTTCGCTTTATCGATGTGCATGACTCCAGGATAGAGGAACTCGCTCGCTGGCTCGGCGCCAGCCACCTCATGGCATCGCAAGATAGCGCCACACCGGAGACAGCATTGGAATCGGCGGAGCCCTGCCATGCTGCTGACGATCCCGCCAAATGCCTCGTGTAGGCTAACCCTGCTTCCGGGCGGGCGGACGGTCAATCGATGCTTACGCCCCAGCCACTCCCAATTTGATCCGAGTTACTTTGCTCCCTGAGCCAACCGGGGAGAAGCGGGCCTCAGCTTTGTCCGGAGATCTTCAGGCGCAGGTCTTCGGGAATGCGGTCGCGGATTTCTTCCGGCAGCTTCTCCAGTCCTATCCGGGCGCCGATGAGGGCCGCATCCTTCACCACCAGGGGCGCGGGAGTGGCGACGGCCACCAGCAGCCAGAGCAGCATGGAGAGCAGGAAGCCGCCGAGGGCGCCGACTTCCAGCCAGAAGGCGTGACGGGGATGGAAGTGGCGGATGACGCCATAGGCGAGCAGGAAGACGAGCATGGAGGCGGAGGCCAGGGCCATCAGGCCGATATCGATGCCGCGATGCAGGCGCTGGCGGGAGCGGCAGAAGGCGCACTCGGCGAAATGGGCTTCGTAGTCGCCACGCATCTCCGGAGCCAGGCCGGAGATGTCGTAGCGCCACCCGGCGAGGATCTTGCCGACCACAGGATCAGTGCACTGTGCCATCGAATCGCAGTGAACGCCGCGCACTCCCACAGGTGCGCCGCCGGACGTAGCTTACAACCGGACCGTAGCCAGGGGTTCGCGCTGGGCGGCCAGCAGCAGCCGGTTATGCAGCAGACTGCGCTGCCGGCCCAGGGCACGTTCCGCCGTCATGCGCGCAATTTCCGGATGATTGTTCTGCTCGGAAAGATGCGCGAGAATGAGGAACTCCGCGCCTCCATCATAGTCGGTCGTGAGGAAATCCGCGAGGGCGTCATTGGAGAGATGGCCGACGCGGCTCATCACCCGCTGCTTGACGCTCCAGGGATAGGGGCCTCCGCGCAGCAACTCGAGATCGTGATTGGATTCGACCATCAGCAGGTGGCAGCCGCGCAGATGATGGCGAACGCTGGCCGGCATGTAGCCGAGATCGGTGCAGATTCCGAACTTGACGCCATCGGTGCGGAGAGTGAAGCCGACGGGATCGACCGCGTCGTGCGGAATGGTGAAGGGCGTCACCGTGATGTCGCCGATCTGGAAGACGCTGCCGGAGGAAAACGACTCCCGGCGGTCCAGCGTAACGCGCTTGCCGTCACCGTCGCGGGCGAACTTCTGGTACTCGTGGTAGGTGGCGGCGCTGATGTAAATCGGCACGCGGAGCCGGCGCGCCAGCACGCGCAGTCCGCTGACGTGGTCGGCGTGCTCGTGGGTGATGAGGATGGCGTCGATGGCGCGCAGGTCTTCGTCGCAGAGCCGGAGGCGGCGCCGGATCTCGCGGCAGGACAGACCGGCATCAATCAGCAGGCGCGTGCCCGAACTGCAGACAAGGGTGCAGTTGCCGCGGCTTCCGCTGGCCAGCACCGTGACCGAAACCATGGAGGCGAGCATAACCGCAGACGGGCGCCGGGGGTAATAACAAAGTGGTTAACCCGGACGCCGGACGGTGCGGCAGGGAGTTGGGGACGGGATTTGCACAGGAAATGCGCCCCTTGCACACGAAATGCACAATCGGAATTTTTTTCCGCTTGAGTGTTGGCCGGCTTTGCGGCATTCTGTGACGCATCGAGGCACAGGCTGATAGCGTGCCCCTTCCCGGTTGGATGGCCTTGGGCGTTGAGAGGCGATCCGGGCTGTGTTAGTGTGGCCCGGGTTTTTTCCGGGCGCCAACTGTTTCTGGTGGGGTCTGGAGTTGCCGCATCCGGGCTGTTGCAACTGTTGAGGCAGATGGAGCCGTGCGTGGTCGTGCGGACTACCCCCCGGCTGGAATCTCCGGGGCGTGTTCCCTCCGAGTCCGTACCAACGGCGCACCAGGCGCACACGCCGGCACCAATGCCATTGCTCCAGGCGGAGCGAGGAAGCCACGCTCACGTCACGGACGTACAACCCGTGCCTCAAGCGCGACCCGGGGTGGCTGGCCTCGGGTCGCATTCTTCTGCGGCGCAATCCCGAGACCGGAGCTTGCCGCACCTGCCGCCGCGCTTAAGGCGTCAGCTTCCACACCACTCATTGCCCTGATGTGCCGCAGTGATCGGCGCAATAGATAATTGTGAAAAGGGGATTTATCAACAGCGATACTCAGCCAAAGCTCAGAAAAACAGATTTCTCATTGTCTTCGGGATCATAGCGCACCACAAGGCGGTCGCCAACGCGCACGTTTCGCATATCGGAAGAATCAAACCAACGCCAATAATAGCCGGAGTGGTATCCACTCTCGGTCGAGTAGGCGTAAGCAATCTCCTCCCGAGGCTATGAACTGTCCCAGGCAACGGCGTGGACTTTTCCTTCGGCCTCAGGCCATCCTGTAGTTCGCGTAAGGTGTTGCTTTCGCCTCGACTGATACACGCGTCGCCTGATTGCGACATCAAGGGCGTGAACAAGGCGTCCGATCCTCCTTTCCCATGGCAGAAGTGCAGTACCAGCCATCCGAGCGTTCAACCTCTCGCTGTGGATAAGTCTACTCGACCGCCAAATGACGAAAACAGGCGTGTCTCTAATCTGCCCGTGTTGCGCCACTCCTGGTGGGCAAGCGGGCGGTGACCTATGACGCATACAGCCGGGCTTAAAAGGAGGTCGATTGCCGTCGCCGTGGATGAGCAGATCGCCGGCCGGAGTTGGCGGGTTCCAGTCCCGCTGGTGGGCGCGATAGCTGGCGCGCAGTTTCGCCACGATCTCGTCCGCGGCGTGGCTGGCCTCGGACCGCATCTTTTGCGGCGCAATGGCAGCAGGCGCCTCCATCGGCGTGGTAGGCGTGCGATGCACATAAATGTTTGTGCGGCAAACCGAAGCAGCACATAATTGAAGACCAGGCAGAACGTAAATTCCGGCCCACCGTATGCGGTGTATGCTCCGCCCTGCGGCTATGCCCGAGCAGAGGTAACAGGATGTTTGCACGTAATGTCTACTTCCGCGTGAAATCGCTCGACATGACCGCCGAGTTCGACCGGATTTTCCAGACCGAGATCCTCCCCGTACTTCGCCAGCAGGAGGGCTTCCGGGGCGAACTCACCCTGTCAAACCCGGGCAGTCTGGAGCAGATTGCAATCAGTCTCTGGGACAGCAAGGATTACGCGGATGCCTATGACAGCAATGTTTACCCGCAGGTGCTGAGGATTCTTGCGAGAGTGACCGATGGCCGACCCAAGATCAGGATCTACGCAGGTGTGAATCTGAGCGTCAATCCTCCAGCCTGGTCTGAAGATCGATAGATCGCCGTGACCCATGTTGCAAACCAGGGACCTGTTGGCTGCGTTTGGTAGTCTCGCAGATCCTGGATAGGCACGTTTAATCGACGAACCGGTTGGTCCGGCCAGCAATAACTGCCTGATAGATGAAGATGCAATGCCGTGAGTAATTGACCGTTGCCGGTGGAGCACTGGAGGTGGGTTGTAGGAAAGGACCTTTGACATGAGTTATCAACAACGGATTTCCCTCAGCACCAGGGGTCACGGGCACATGCAGGATATCACCCCGCAAGTGGCCGGAGGGGTAAAGTCCTCGGGTGTCAAAACTGGAACTGTGAACGTTTTCAATATCGGCAGCACGGCGGCCGTCGGAACGATTGAGTTCGAGCCCGGGCTGCGGCGGGACCTGCCTTCCATTCTGGACAAGCTCATACCGCCCAGCCGCGATTACGGTCACGAACAGACGTGGCATGACGGCAACGGCCATTCCCACCTGCAGGCGACATTGCTCGGGCCGTCACTGACCGTGCCGATCGCGGATGGCGAGCTGGTTCTCGGGACCTGGCAACAGATCTTTCATCTCGAATGCGATGTGCGCGGGCGCCAACGCACTGTCCTGGTGACGGTGGTCGGAGATTGAAGGCGCTCACATGGAACCTGGAGTAGGGTCTCTGCTATGGTCAGAGGCGCAGCCGCCCGACGTCCTTGCAAAGTAAAGCCGTGGACGAAGGGCCCTGGCGCAGCCGAATGCCGGCTCGAAAGGCTGAGAGAGTTCGTCGGAGAGTACATGAAAATTCTGGTCACTGGTGGTGCCGGGTATATCGGAGGCGCAGTTGCCGAACACTTGCTGTTGAGGCAACATACCGTGACCGTCCTCGATAACCTCAGCAAGGGCAGCAGGCGGAATGTGCCGTCCAACAGCGAATTCTTCCAGGCCGACACCGGGGATGAAGCGGCCCTGGAGCGCATTTTCGGCTCTGGCCGCTTTGATGCCGTGATGCACTTTGCCGGCTTCATCGAAGCCGGCGAGTCGATGGAAAAGCCGGAGATTTATTTCGGGAACAATGCGGCAAAGACGCTGGTCCTGCTTCGGGCAGTAGTGCGCCACGGCGTGCCGCACTTCGTATTCTCGTCAACCGCAGCCGTTTATGGTGAACCGAAGCGCATCCCCATCGAGGAGGATGATCCACTGGAGCCGCAGAATGCCTACGGTGAATCCAAGCTCATGGTGGAACGGATGCTCGCCTGGTTTCACCGAGTCCACGGACTGCGCTATGCCAGCCTGCGCTACTTCAACGCCGCCGGCGCGACCGCGCTCCACGGCGAGGCGCATGCCCCGGAAACTCACCTGATTCCCCTGGTGCTCCAGGCCGCGCTTGGCCAAAGAGAATCCATCGCGATCTATGGAACGGACTACCCGACCAAAGACGGCACCTGCATTCGGGACTACATCCACATCGAGGATCTGGTCACCGCACATGTGCTCGCCCTCGATTACCTGGCCCAGCACGGACGGCTGATCTGCAACGTAGGCAGCGCAACGGGCTTCAGTGTGCGGGAGGTGATCGAGACGGCGCGCAAGGTCACCGGCATGGAGATCCCAGTCGTCGAGACTTCACGGCGATCGGGAGATCCTGCGGTTCTGGTTGCAAGCTGCGACACGATCAAGCGCGTCCTGGGTTGGACTCCGCGCTTCTCCGGCATTGAGAACATCGTTCGCAGTGCGTGGCAGTGGCACAGCTCACGCCTGCGATGCTGAACTTTTCTGTGCCGTCGCCGACAGCCTCCTACGGAGTAATCTGGAAGACGACCCCGTACCCATCGGCACCACCCTCCGACGCCGTACCGTACAGATTTCCGTTTGCATCAAACACCACGTTACTAACCGGGAAAGCGCCGTCAGGACCTGCAAAATCATGCAGCGAAGTGTAGGTCCAAATTCCGTTAGAAGGTGTGAGCCTGAACACGGCGCCTTGACCATTGGCGCCCCCACATAAAGTTGTGCCGTAGAGATTGCCTGCCTGATCGAATGTGAGGCTCGCCTCGGGGCCACAGCCGGCAAAACTGTACAGCAGCCCAAAACTCCAGCCGCCATTCGCCGCCGTCAACTCAAACGCCGTGCCACCATTGCCTGTCCCGTGCTCCGAGGTTGCGCCATACAGGTTTCCCGCGGTGTCGAGGATCAGGCCTGCCAGGGGCACACCTCCATCGTTCCCTCCCGTGAACGCGTAGAGAAAGTTCTCGTTCCATCCTGACCCTGAAGGTGTCAACTGATAAACCACTCCGAGACCTAGTCCATGGGGGTTGCCGTAAGCTGTCGTGCCGTACAGGTTGCCGGCTTGGTCAAAGACTACGCCGGCTGCTGGAAATACGCCATCCAGGCCCTGGGTGAAAGAATGCAGTACACGTTGCGTCCAACCGCCGCTCGATGGGGTCAGCTCATACACAACCCCATAGCCAGATCCGCCTGCCAACGTAGCTCCGTAGATATTTCCTCCCTGGTCAAAAGTCAGATCACCTTCAGGGTTGGCTCCATCGCTGCCGCCGGTAAAGCGATAAAGCACGGTTTCCGTCCAGGGACAGAGTGCGGTTTTGCAGGCGGCTAGCGGAGGCTGCAGCCTGAAAACGGTTCCAGATCCACCATCCGTGCCATACGTTACGCCGTAAAGGCTACCGTCCAGCCCTGATACGACCCGGCTGTAGGTTCCCGCGCCGTCCATGCCCCCGGCAAAGCTGTGAAGGGGACTCAAGATCCAGCTGGAGTTATTGCGCGCAAGTCTGAAAACCCCACCATAGCCGACGCCCCCGGCGTTCGTCGTGCCGTACAGATTCCCTCCGCGATCAATCGTCAAGCCCGCTTCGGGGTTTGCGCCGTCATGCCCGTTGGTGAAGTTGTAAATCACACGGTAGGTCTGCGCGTGCGCCGGTTGAGGTCCGACGATTGTCATTGAAGCCGTGGCGGCCACAAAAGCAATTACTGCCTTCTGGAGGATTGCGGAAAGTCGCTGATCCTGATCGCTGTACCGCATATAAAAAGGCATTCTAAGTCCTGTACTGCTCCAAGGAAAGCTCGATCCTGCGGCCGGCGGTCGCCCACCCCTGTCCGGGTTATTTATCTTGTGCGCTCAGAGCCGGAAACCGCAGCGAAGGCCATTATCTGCTTCCAGATGTGCAAACGGACTGGGGAACGCCTTCGCGTAGAATGGTGCCACAAATCTCATCCGTGCTCTTGCCTTTCGATGAATACGCCCCTCCAGGAAGTCCGAACTTTGAGCACCGCCCATGGTGCCGCGATGAGCCGCACCCTGCGGCGCGGACTGTTCGGCATCCTCTGTGCCGTAGCGATGGGCTATGCCTTGTTTGCCGGTCTGCATACCGTCACCGATTACGACGTCTTCTGGCAACTTGCGACCGGGCGCTGGATCGCGCAGAACCATCGCATCCCATCCGTGGATGTTCTCTCCTATACTGCGCAGGGGCAGCCATGGATTTATCCCGTCGGCTCCGAGCTGCTGCTCTACGCCATCTTCCTGATGGGCGGATACACGCTGCTTTCGTGGCTGGGGGCAACCGCCTGTATCGCGAGCGTAGCCCTGCTGTTGCAGCCGGGAAAACTCGCGACCGCGATGTTGGCGATCGTTGCCGTGCCGCTGATCGCCGCCCGCACCTCGCCAAGGGCTGAAATGTTCAGCGTGGTGCTGTTCGCCGCATTTCTGCCGCTGCTGTGGCAACAGTATGAGACTGGCCGAGCGAAGCTCTGGCTTTTGCCCATACTGATGCTCGCCTGGGTCAACCTCCACCTCGGATTTGTCTCGGGGCTGGCGCTGATCGGCGGATATCTGCTGCTGGAAGTATTGCAGTTGCTATGGCCATCCGAACGCAATGCGGCGCTGCAGCGCCTTCGCCGTGCCTGGCCGTGGCTCCTCACGACATGTCTCGCTACTCTGGTTAACCCATGGGGCTGGGGAATTTACCAGGCATTGCTTCGGCAGGAAGCGGCGATGGCGGCGCACTCGCAGTCCATCAGTGAGTGGGCTTCGGTGCCAATGAACTGGACTGCGGCTACGTCCACACTGTCACTACGCAACCCGAATGCCACCTTTCTTGTGCTCCTGCTGATCGTCGCATTTGCGGTGGCCTGTGCCATTTGCCGGCGGCAACCCGGAGCAGCGGTATTGCTCGTCGGCTCAGCGTTCCTGGGTGTGCGCCACATCCGTCTGCAAGGTTTGTTTGCCGTAGTTGTGGTTGTAATCGCCGGCGCCGTCTTTGCGTCCTTTTTTGATTCTCTGCAATCCAGGATTGCGGACGTCCGAATCTGGTCCCTTCCTGCAATGGCCTCAGTGTGTTTTCTGGTGGTACTCGCGTGCGTCCGGTGCGTCGATCTTGTCACAAATCGTACCTACCTGGCGGCAACGAAGATCGCGTCATTCGGCACCGGCCTCTCCTGGTGGTTTCCTGAAAAGGCTGCAGACTTTATTCTGCGAGAAAACATACCCGGTCGGATATTTAACGACTACAACGAAGGCGGCTTTGTTGCCTGGCGCCTTGGCCCAAAGTATCAGGACTATATCGATGGGCGCGCCATTCCTTTTGGTCCCGAACTGCTGAAGCACACCAACGAACTGATGCAGAGCCCGCCCGATTCGCCATTGTGGCGGAGCGAGGCGGAGAAAAGCGATATCAACACGATCATCGTCCCCCTGGGGCGGTATGATGCATTGCAATTTTTCCCTGCGTTGCCGCAGTTCTGTTCCAGCGACACATGGCGGCCGGTTTACCTCGATGAAGTATCGGCGGTGTTCGTGCGGCGCCAGCCAGAAACCGGGGCGTTGATTCAGCGCTCGCAGGTGGACTGTACAAGTGCGCCTCTTCCCGCCAGTCCTCCCGCAGGCGCAGATGCTCGGGCATTCAATCAGTGGGCGAATGCTGCTGCGGTTCTTCGCGTCCTCGGCCGCAACGCCGAGGCCTTTGCCGCGACCACCAGGGCTCTGGCGATTTTCCCGCACAGCCCGTTCATTCACTTCACCCGTGGCATATTGTTCCAGCAGGCGGGCAATCTGCGTGAAGCCGAACAGGAATACCTGACGGCAGCAGCGCTTCAGCCTGAAGCGGTCGCACCCTGGGCGACTCTGGCAGCTTACTTTCAGGAAAGGGGCAAGCCCGAGCTTGCAGTCAAAGCCTGGGAGCGCGCTGCCGAACTTTCGCCGCAGCCATGGGGCTTCCTGCTACAGCTTGGCTACGCCAATCTTGAACTGCATCAGCCTCAGGCTGCATTGAGTGCTTTCACTCGGGCCGCCGGCAGTTTGCCAGCGCCACCGACAATCGTGGTCGATCGTTCTTTCCTCGCCAGCCTGGCGCGTGGCCGCGCCATGTCGTGGAGTGCAGTTGGTGGCCTTTCGCGGGCTGCGGCCTTTCAGGAAGAAGCGATACGATGGGTGCCGGATGATTCCCGGGACTGGCTATATCTCGCGGAGCTCTACCAACGTCTGGGACGAAGCGAAGATGCGCAACGCGCACGCGAGCGGGCGTTGGTGCTGGAGCAGCAACAGGCGCCCGCCGCTCCATAGGTCGGAAGCTTCTGTCCTCGCCAAATGGATGGCTACCGGGTTTTCAGAGGTATTGGGAGGGCGCGGTGGTGTCCAGCAGGCAGGTTGACTCCGGGCAGCGTCAGTTCACAGCAGCCTGCTGCCGTCTGGCTTGAAGAATCATCCGCTGAACCCGGTCTTTCTGTTCATAATTGGGGTTCTGCTTCAGCAACTCCTGCCAGGCAGCTATTGCTCCATCAACATCGTGCTTGCCGTTTAGCTTGATGATCCCGATATTCAGCAGCGTTCCCGCGTGCCTGGGATCATAGGTAAGAGATTTCTGTAGCTGTGCCAAAGCGCCGTCGACATCACCGGCGTAATACATGCAGGAGGCCAGATCGGCCCGGACCATGAGATTGCCGGGATCAATGTCGAGTGACTTCTGCAGATATACTTCGGCATCCCTGAACTGATGCGTGGTTTTATAGATCAGACCGACCTGATCCCACAGTTCGGCATTCCGGGGCTCGGTCTTGAGGCGCTCCATCAGCGGCTCGGCCTGCTTCTCCGCCATATGCTTCATCTGCTCCATCGATGGCATTTGACCTTGCTGCATCAAGCCTGGCATTGAAACATTACTGTTCTGAACGGCTGTGCCGGTCGGGGTTGACGTGGCGGCGCTTACAGGTCCCCGGATCAGAAAACCCATGGTTACGCCGATGACAAAGCAGATCCCGGCCATAAGAAACGCCTGCAAAGGCCGCCAGGTCACATTTCGTTCGGAGGGGGAGGGATTACCGTTCTCCATCGAGCATCCTCTGGCTGTTGCGGAGTATCGAGCTATCCGAAAACCCAAGATATAGCTGCACTAGAGTTGCCAAACGCGGGTGGCACGCTGCCCCAGTTTCTCCTTATCTTGCAAGTGCTTACGATGCCATGCCTGGATTTGCGCCTTGGGAACCTGGCGATCACGGGCATTTCCCCACTATCGGAGCGTGATTTGACGCCATCCGCAGTTTCTACTTTTCCCGACCTGCGTACTTAAACCTGCCGGCGAGATTATGGACGATTACCGCGAAGGAGTGAGTTCACGCTGTATATGTTCGACCATAATCGTCGCGGCTCACGAAGCGCAATACAGATTCCTGTCCAGGCAAAGTCAGTCATGGGAGCGGTTCACTTCGTTGAATGCCCGCTGACGTAGCAGGTAAGCAGTGCTGTTATCCGGGTCAATCTGCAGCGCCCTTGTGAGTTCGACATTCGCTGCCTGGTAATCACCCACCTCCAGCAGTATCTCGCCGGAATTGATAAGGCATGAGAGTTCCAGGTCCCTGCTGTTGCCGAGCGCTAGAGCAATCTGATACTGCTGCAGAGCTTCTGTGAGTTGCCGTTGTTTAAGGAGAATCTGTGCCAGATTGTAATGACAGAATACATAAGCAGGACGCAGCAGGCAGGCTTCCCTGTAGTGCTGAGCAGCGTCATCAAATCGGCCCTCCGCAAACAGGGCATCCGCAAGGGGCTCTTCGAGAAAGAAATCCGGCCGGCCTGCAACGATGCGCGCGTGCGTGAGCAAATCCGCGCCGCTCTGCCAGTACTGAAGATAGCGGCTGGCGCCAGCCAGAAGCGCCAATATCAGACTCACGGCAGCCACTGCTGGTATGATCCGCGGGATTCCGGTCGTATAGACTATGTCGCCCAAACCCCATGCGATGATAATGAAAAGGCCGATGAGGGGAATGTACACGTAACGATCGGCCATAGCCTGGTGACCAACCTG
>Ga0335081_10000968_pt1 | contig 46045 bp, 50 predicted proteins | sample Lox_Sample_35_FD_206713 | JGI IMG/M metagenome (GOLD analysis project Ga0335081, IMG submission 206713) | Soil microbial communities from Loxahatchee National Wildlife Refuge, Florida, United States - Lox_Sample_3.5 | ecosystem: Environmental > Terrestrial > Soil > Wetlands | place: USA... | reverse complement strand
AGGAACTGAATGAAGCTTCGCGTATTCTCTCGCCCGTGACCTTCTGCGATGTTGGCCGGGACCGAAGCGGCAGACCGTCTGATTTGCGAAGTCAGCGAAAACATCTCTTCCCTCGGGAACCCGCGGGTGAGCTGATAGCACGCCTCGGCCAGCGCCATGGCGTCCTGCCAGACCCGCAAGTCCCGGTAGGAGTTGATGATCGATTCGCCCAAAGTTCATCCTTGCCGCCACTCGCTATGCACCGCTACTCGCAATTCGCTATTCGCCTTTTCGGCCACCCGCGCATTGAACTTCTCCCAGTCGACCACGAAGCGCTCGTGACGCCCCTTGCCGATCTGGTCGACGCCGTCGTGGGCGACCACGTCGAAGGAGATCTTCTTGCCGGCCACATCGGTGCATTCGACATCGACGGTCACGGCGAGGCCCGGCGGCGTCGCGGCGGTGTGGTTGACGTCGACGTGCACGCCGACGCTGCCCTCGCCGTCGTCGAGATGCGGCGCCATCAACTGCATGCAGGCCCATTCCATCAGGCCGACCATGTATCCCGTCGCGAACACGCGCGGCATGGCCTGGAAGTCGGCGACCTCCGGATAGAGATGCGGCACCGTCTTGTTCTCCGGCACGCGGTAGACAAAGCGGTGCGTCAGCCCGGGCGTGAGCGTCGGTTTCATCTCCTCACGAGCCCATCTCACGAGCCTTTGGCCTTCTCGTCGCCGGGGAGAACGTAGTCGGTGCCTTCCCACGGCGAGAGGAAGTCGAAATTGCGGAATTCCTGGGCGAGCCGCACCTTGTCGTAGACGACGCGCTTCTGCTCGTCGTCCCAGCGCACCTCGACGAAGCCGGTGAGCGGAAAGTCCTTGCGCAGCGGATGGCCCTGGAAGCCGTAGTCGGTGAGAATCCGGCGCATATCGGGGTGGCCGGAAAACAGCACGCCGTAGAGGTCGTAGGTCTCGCGCTCGTACCAGTTGGCGCCGAGGAAGACGTCGATGATGGACGGCACCGGCGTCGCCTCGTCGGTCTCGACCTTGACGCGCACGCGCATGTTCTTGGTCGGCGAGAGGAAATGATAGACCACGTCGAAGCGCTTCTCGCGCGAGGGCCAGTCGACCGCGGTGACGTCGATGATGCTGATGAAGCGGCAGCGCTCGTCGTCGCGCAGAAAGGTCGCGACCTTGACGATGTCGGCCGCATTGGCCGCGAGCGTCAGCTCGCCCCGCATAACCGAATAGCTGGTGACGGCGCCGGGAAGCGCGCCCGCGATCGTCTTTCCCAGTTGTTCCAGCGTCTCGTCCATCTCTTCCGCCCGAATATCCTCAGTCCACGATGAACAGCCGCGCGCCCTTGTCGGTGTGCGAGCGGTGCGCGCCGTCGTCGTCGGCCACCTGGTAGCTCTGTCCGGCGGCGAGGCGGAACGAGCGGCCGTCCTTGAGGTCGGTCGTCATCTCGCCGTCGACGCAGAAGATGATGTGTCCCTTGCTGCACCAGTGATCGGCGACATAGCCCGGCGAATAGTCGACGAGCCGCACCCGGATGTCGCCGAACTGGCGCGTGCGCCAGGTCGCGACGCCGGCGTCGCCACGGTGGGTCGTCGCCTCGACGCTCGTCCAGTCGGTCGTTCCGAACGGGATGTTGTCGATCCGCATCGCCCTCACCGCTCGATCGTGCCGGTGCGGCGGATCTTCTTCTGCAGCAGCAGCACGCCGTAGAGCAGCGCCTCGGCGGTCGGCGGGCAGCCCGGCACGTAGATGTCGACCGGCACGATGCGGTCGCAGCCGCGCACCACCGAATACGAGTAATGATAGTAGCCGCCGCCGTTGGCGCAGGAGCCCATCGAGATCACGTAGCGCGGCTCGGGCATCTGGTCGTAGACCCGGCGCATCGCCGGCGCCATCTTGTTGGTGAGCGTGCCGGCGACGATCATCACGTCGGACTGGCGAGGCGAGGCGCGCGGCGCGAAGCCGAAGCGCTCGACGTCGTAGCGCGGCATCGACACCTGCATCATCTCGACGGCGCAGCAGGCGAGCCCGAACGTCATCCACATCAGCGAGCCGGTGCGCGCCCAGGTGACGAGGTCGTCGGCGGCGGCGACGAGAAAGCCCTTGTCGGAGAGTTCCTCGTTGAGGCCGACGAAGTACGGATCGTCGGCGCCGACCGGCTTGCCGGTGCGCGGATCGAGAATTCCGCTCGACGCAGGTGCGACGGCAGGTCGCTCGGTCACGGACATGCGAGCGCTCCCTGATTGGCTGCGATCTTGGGGCGAAGGGGTTCGCTCAATCCCATTCGAGCGCTCCCTTCTTCCACTCATAGATAAAGCCGATGGTGAGCACCGCAAGGAACACCATCATCGACCAAAAGCCGAATATTCCCAGCTGCTTGAACGCGACCGCCCAGGGGAACAGGAAGGACACTTCGAGATCGAAGATGATGAACAGGATGGCGACCAGATAGAAGCGCACGTCGAACTTCATGCGCGCGTCGTCGAAGGCGTTGAAGCCGCACTCGTAGGCGGAGAGCTTGTCGGGATCGGGCTGCTGGTAGGCGACGATGAAGGGCGTGATCAACAGGGCCAAGCCGATGACCAGCGCAATAGCGATAAACACCACGAGAGGAAGATAGTCCTGCAAAATCGCGTTCATCGGCCGTCGCAGCCTCGCAATTCATGCCCAGGAGAGTCGCCCGCAAGGGTCGCGCCAACAACGCGGCGCTTCTGGCTCGCACAAAACAAACCATCGGGTCGCCAAGCCGCGGATTCGTTCCGTGGGCGGGAGCGGCCGAGGCTTAGCGCAGTGCACATAAGGTGGCAAGCCAACCTTTTGGCAGGGAAAAATGTTGCGGATAACTCGCGCTATGCTGCGGTACCTGGCGACGGGAAGGAGACGATATCCGCCCAAGCGGCGGCGCCGGGCGGGAATAAATCGCACCGGCAGGTGTCGATAGGCAGGTGTGGGATGGAAAGGAGAGCCCCGACGAAACCCCCGAGACGCCGGGGCTCCCCGCCTCCTTCATAGGCGCTTGCGCGCCCAGCTGAAGGCTGCTGCAACCTACGAAGGGGCCGTGCCGGCTGCCTTGACCTGGATCAAATCGGGCGCGTGCGCTTCCTAATTCTTTGGTCACACATTCCGTGGTCATGCGCTCGTCAGCCGGTGCGCGCCGCGCCGCATAAACGCCAGCCAAACCGACACTTCCGGCCGGTCGCAGGAGGGCGCAGCTCGCAATCCTGCGCCCGCTTCCTCCTCGATTCACGCATTGGGCCTATGTGCTTATCGGTGAGCCCGGTACCCACGTCGGCGGGACATGCGCTAAGCTTCGCGCAACAACGCGGGAGGAACCATGCAGCGCAAAGTGATGATCGCCTGTGCGGTCACGGGCTCGGCCGACACGCCCGGAAGGAACCCGGCCGTGCCGGTGACGCCGGCGCAGATCGCCGCCTCGGCGATCGATGCCGCCAAGGCCGGCGCGGCCATCGTCCACATCCATGTGCGCGATCCGCAGACCACCAAGCCGAGCATGGAGAAGGCGCTCTATGCCGAGGTGGTCGAGCGCATCCGCGGCAGCGGCACCGACGTGCTGATCAACCTCACCACCGGCCCCGGCGCGCGGTTTGCCCCCGGCGTCGATGACCCGATGAAGTTCGGCCCGGCCACCAACCTCAAGCCGGCGCCCGAGCGGGTGAAGCACGTGATCGAGCTCAGGCCGGAAATCTGCAGCCTCGACATGGGCAGCATGAACATGGGCGGCCACGTCTTCGTCAACACGCCGCCCGTGCTCGAGGCGATGGCGGTTGCGATCCGCGACGCCGGCGTCATTCCCGAGCTCGAAGTGTTCGAGACGGGCCACCTGCTGCTCGCCAAGCGCATGATCGAGACCGGCCACATCAAGGCGCCCGGCATGTTCCAGATCTGCCTCGGCATCTCCTGGGGCCAGCCCGCGACGCCCGAGGCCATGACCTACATGCGCAACCTGCTGCCGCAGGGCTCGCCCTGGTTCGCGTTCGGCATCTCGCTGCACCAGTTTCCGATGGCGGCGCAGACCGTGCTGCTCGGCGGCCATATCCGAGTCGGGCTCGAGGACAACCTCTATCTCGGCCGCGGCCAGCTCGCGCCGTCGAACGCCGCGCTGGTCGAGAAGGCGGTCAAGATCGTCGAGATGCTCGGCGACCACGTGGCGACGCCGGCCGAGGCGCGGCAGATGCTCGGCACCCGCCACTGAGGCGACCGCCATGCGGCGGCGCGTGCGTCGCGGTGCCGCGCGTTGACACGCTTTTGCGCATCGGCTTACTCCCGCGCCGAAACAGGAGACCGCCCGATGATGATCACCCGGCGCGCCGCAGCCCTCGGCTGCTTGTCCGCCCTGCCGCTCGTGCTCACGCGGGCTGCGCGCGCGGAGAACTATCCGACCCGGCCGATCCGAGTGATCATTCCGTTCGGCGCCGGCGGCCCGACCGACGTGTTCACGCGTGCGCTCGCCGAGGAGCTGCGCAAGGCGCTCGGCCAGCCGCTGGTGAGCGAGAACCGCCCGGGCGCCGGCACCGTGATCGGCACCGAGGTCGCGGCGAAATCGGCGCCCGACGGCTATACGCTGCTGATGATCTCGGCGACGCAGACCGTCAACGAGACGCTGATCCCGGACAAGACCTATCAGCTCATGCGCGACTTCGTGCCGGTCGCGCAGCTCTTCCACTCCGAGCTCGTCATGGTGGTGCCGCCATCGCTCGGCGTGAAGTCCGTCAAGGAGTTCATCGCGCTCGCCAAGCAGAAGCCCGGCACGCTCAACTATGCATCGTCGGGCATCGGCTCGAACTACCACATGGCCGGCGAGCTGTTCAAAAGCCTCACCGGCACCGACATCGTGCACGTGCCCTATCGCGGCAGCACCGGCGCGCGCACCGATATCCTTGCCGGCAACGTCCAGATGATGTTCGACACCGTGCCGACCATGGCGCCGTTCATCCGGGCCGGCAAGGTGATCGCGCTCGGCACCAGCGGCACCAAGCGCTCGCCCACCCTGCCCGATGTGCCGACCCTCGACGAGGCAGGCGTGTCCGGCTATCACGCCGAGCCGTGGATCGGCATGGTGGCGCCGAAGGGCACGCCGCAGCCGATCGTCGACCGGCTCAACACCGAGATCAACAAGATCATCAGCCGGCCCGACATCAAGGCCGCGTGGGAAAAGCTCGACGCCGAGCCTGACCCGATGACGCCGGCGCAGTTCGGCGAGCATATCCGGGCCGAGATCGTCAAATGGGCGAAGCTGATCAAGGCCTACAACATCAAGGCGAAATGAACGCGCGCTCAGCGCCCGCAGCACAAGGACCGCAGCCATGAACGACGTCGCAAAATCCCCCTCGCCGCACCGGCTCGCCGGCGCCGAGCACTGGACCACCAAAGAGGGCAACGTGAAGCTCTTCCTGTGGAACAAGTGCGCGGAGGATCCGGCGCATGCGAAGGGCATCATCCTGTTCGTGCACGGCTCCTCGATGGCGAGCCAGCCGACCTTCGATCTCGACGTGCCGGGGCGGCCGGATTCCTCCGCGATGGAGCACTTCGCCTATCACGGCTATGATACGTGGTGCGTCGACATGGAGGGCTATGGCCGCTCCGAGAAGGGCCGCAACAACAACGCGCCGATCGCCTTCGGCGCCGACGACTGCTTCGCGGCCGCGACCTATATCCAGAAGCTGCGGGGAAAACGCCCCCTCCTCGTCTACGGCATCTCGTCGGGCGCGCTGCGCGCCGCGCTGTTTGCCCAGCGCCACCCCGAGATGGTGGCGCGCCTTGCGCTCGACGCCATGGTGTGGACCGGCGAAGGCTCGCCGACGCTGCACGAGCGCAAGAAGAAGCTGCCCGAGTTCCAGGCGAAGAACCGCCGGCCGATCGACCGCGCCTTCGTGCATTCGATCTTCAACCGCGACCATCCGGGGACGGCGGAAGAGAAGGTGATCGAGGCTTTCGCCGACCACATCCTCAAGCTCGACGACTCGGTGCCGACCGGCACCTATGTGGACATGTGCTCGCGGCTGCCGGTGGTCGACCCGGAAAAGATCACGGTGCCGACGCTGATCATGCGCGGCCAGTGGGACGGGATTGCGAGCTTCGAGGACCTGTCCGCGTTCTTCGCCAAGCTGCCGAACCCGGACAAGCAGTTCAGCGTGATGGCCGGCATCTCGCACGCGAGCTTCCAGCAGAAGAACTACATGATGGTCTACCACATCCTGCGCGGCTTCTTCGCGCAGCCGGCGCCGGTGTACCGGGGGTGATTTTCGTCGTCATTGCGAGGCGCGCGTAGCGCGCCGAAGCAATCTCGCGCCGCATGTTTATGCCGTGCGAGATTGCTGCGCTTCGCTCGCATGACAGCCGTTACTTCGCCGTCGCCGTCTGCGCCGGCGTCGGATGCAGGATCAGCTTCTGCACCCGCCAATTGAGCAGCTCGGCGACGAAGATCACGTTCTCGGACGGGCACGCGATCTGGTGCACCCAACCGAACTGCTTGAGCTGCTTGCCCGACTCGCCGAGCCAGCCCAGCACCTTGCCGTCGAGGGTGAGCTTGTAGACGCGGCCCGGATAGGCGTCGGAGACGTACATCACCTGGTGCGGCGGCGGCGTGATGCAGATCGACCACGGCGCGCCCGGCGTGAAGGTGCCGCCCTTGGTCTTGTAGTCGGTGAGGTCGGGCTTGTTGCCGATCGCGGGGCGCGCGTTCGGATCGAACGGCACGTCGATCGTGATGATCTTCTTCAGGTTGCCGTCGTCGTCGAACACCTGGATGCGGCGGTTGAAGCGATCGGCGACGTAGAGCGTGCCCTGGGCGTCGTTGGCGATCGAGTGCACCGTGTTGAACTCGCCCGGGCCGGTGCCATGGTGGCCCCATGACTTCACCCAGTTGCCGTCCTTATCGAATTTGGCGACGCGCGCATTGACGTAGCCGTCGCTGATGAAGATGTCGCCCTTCGTGTCCCAGGCGACGTCGGTCGGCTGGCGAAACAGGCCGTCGATCTGCGGCCGCGGCGTCTTCACCGGCTCGTACGGCTTCGATTCGGCCGCCGACGCCTCCGGCTTGCGGCCGAACACCATGACGACGCGGCCCTGCGGGTTGAACTTGATGACCATGTCCGAGCCCTTGTCGATGGCCCAGATGTTGTCATCCTTGTCGACGCGCACCATGTGGGCGAACGACCAGGCGTAGAGGTTCTTGCCGATCTCCCGCATGAGGCGGCCGTTCGGGGCGAACTCGAACAGCTCCGCCGCGGTGTTGCGGAAGGCCGGCCCGTGGCTCGAGCCGGCGCGCGAGAAGACGAAGATGTGGCCCTTGGAGTTGACCGCGATGCCCGAAACCTCGCCGAGATAGACGTCGTCCGGCAACTTCAGGAAATCCGGCACCGAGTCGAAGGCGATCGGCGCCACGTCCTGCGCCGGCGCGGCCTGCGTCAGCACCGGCACGCTCGCGAGCGCGAGCAGGCCCACCATCCAGCGATGCATCGTTTCCTCCCTGATTGCCGGCGCCGGTAGCGCCAAGCGTTGCCATAAACTACCATGCCGGCATGGACGCATCGCAAGGGGTTGAGCATGGCGACCGACACAAATCCTGATGCCGACAAGATCCGCGTGCTGGCCGAGTGGCGCGGGCTCGGCCGCGCGCTGGCGCTCGCGCCCGCAAGCGTCATCAGCGCCGTCGAGCGCGGCCGGCGGATCGGCTCGTTTCCCGACGCGTACACGCCGCTGACCGAGCTCGCCAGCCGCTTTTCGGCCGACCCCGAGGCGGGCGCATGAGCGAGCTCGACTATCTCACCATCGCCGAGGCGGCGCGGCGCATCCGCACGCGCGCGCTCTCGCCGGTCGACTACACCGAGGCGCTGCTGGCGCGCATCGCGGCGCTGGATCCCACCTACAACGCCTTCATCGTCGTCACTGCTGACGTCGCCCGCGCCGAGGCGAAAGCGGCCGAGGCCGAGATCGCGCGCGGCAACTATCGCGGCGTCATGCACGGCATGCCCTATGCGGTGAAGGATATCTTCGACGTCGCCGGCATGCCGACCACCTGCCATTCGAAATTGCGCATGCACCACCGCGCGACGCGCGACGCGAGCGTCGTGCGCCGGCTGCGCGAGGCCGGCGCCGTGCTGCTCGGCAAGCTCGCGCTGCACGAGTTCGCCAATGGCGGCCCGACGCTCGACCTGCCCTGGCCGCCGGCGCGCAACCCGTGGAACCGCGATCTGCATCCGGGCGGCTCGTCGAGCGGCTGCGGCACCGCGGCCGGGCTCGGCCTCGCCCCGGCGACGCTCGGCACCGACACCGGCGGCTCGGTGCGCAATCCCGCGACCTGCTGCGGCGTCATCGGCATGAAGCCGACCTATGGCGCGGTGAGCCGGGTCGGCGTCTTTCCCCTCGCCTTCTCGCTCGATCACGTCGGGCCGATCACCCGCACCGTGGAGGACAACGCGATCCTCTTCCAGGCGATCGCCGGCCATGATCCGGCCGATCCGGCGAGCGCGCGCCGCGCGCATGCGGATTGCCTGAAAGACCTCAAGGCCGGCGTGAAGGGCCTGCGCATCGGCGTCATCGCGCATTTCTACGAGGAGGACATGGCGGCCGATCCCGAGCAGGTCGCCGGCATCGCGGGCGCGATCGCCGAGCTCAAACGGCTCGGCGCCGACGTGAAGCCGATCCGCCTCTCGCCGCTATCGCGCTGGATGGATTGCGGCCGCGTCATCCACTACGCCGAGGCCTATGCGATCCACGAGTGCGACCTGCAGGAACGGCCGCAGGACTTTGCCCCGATCACGCTGCGCCGCCTGCTCGGCGGCGCCTTCATCCCGGCCTCCGAATACGTCAAGGCGCAACAGCTGCGCACGCTGTTGTGCGCGGAATATCGCGCGGCGCTCAACGAGGTCGACGTGCTGATCACGCTGTCGAGCTTCGACCTGCCCTGCCGCATCGACGACGATGCCGCGATCGCGCGCACCTACGAGCGGCAATGCCGCATGCCGTTCAACGTCGCGGGCGGCCCGTGCGTGTCGGTGCCGACCGGCTTCTCCAAGAGCGGCATCCCGCTCGCCATGCAGATCGCCGGCCGCGCGTTCGACGAGGCGACGGTCTATCGGGTGGCCTGGGCCTATTGCGAGGCGGCGGGCTGGGCCGGGCGGCGTCCGCCGGTCGCGCAGGCCGCACGCCAACCGGCGGTCGCCAAGTAGCCTGACGGAGCTTGGACGATGTCGCTGAAAACTATCGCGGCTGCCGCTCTTCTCGTGGCGCTCGGTGCCGGCCCGGCGCGTGCCGGCGACGCCGACGTGATGCGCGCCTGCGGCCTCCTCGGCACCTCGGCGATCGATTGCTCCGCGCCTGCAGGACGGAAAAATCCCTTCACCACGTTCGCCGACATCGGCATGCGCGTGACGCGTACGCTCAAGATGGGTGTGCCGGATCTCGACGGGACATTCGGCGTACGTGCCGCGATCCGGATCGATGATCAGCGCATGGCGATGGAGCTCGAAGACTCGACCCACGAGTTCAAAAAGGTGGTCATCACCAAGTCCGGAGATGTCTGGTACACGGACCGCTCCGATGGGCCCGACGGTCGCCCACTGATCCGCGACGGCCGGTTTGCCTCCAGCAACGCACTGGTGCCGCGTTTCCAGCGGTGCCCCGGCGAGTAGGCGGGCGCGCCGCTGCACACGACCGCAAACGCTTACCGCAAAGGCCGCGCGGTCGACCCACGCACGATCAGCTCGATCGGCAGCGTGGTGCGGGCCGGCATCTCGCGCCCTTGCAGGCACGCCAGAAGATATTGCCCGGCCTGGTCGCCGAGCTCGGCGGTCGGCAGGTGCACCGTCGTGAGCGGCGGCGTCACGTGCAGCGAGATTTCCAAATTGTCGATGCCGACGACCGACAGATCGCCCGGCACGTTAAGGCCGCGCGATTGCGCCTCGAACACGGCGCCGGCGGCGAGCAGGTCGTTGCCGCCGATCACCGCGGTCGGCGGATCGGCGGTGGCGAGCAGCTCGGCGAGGCCGGCGCGGCCGCCGCCGAACGTGAAGGCCTGCTCGCTCACCCGCCATTCCGGCAGGTCGCAGCCGTGCTCGCGCAGCGCGGCGCGCGCGCCCTCGATGCGCAGCCGCGCGCGATCGTTCGAGCGGCGGGGACCTGAGATCATGCCGAGCACGCGGTGGCCGAGCGCGACCAGGTGCTGCGCCGCGAGGCGCCCGGCGAGCTCGTTGTCGAAGCCGATGCAGGGCAGCCGCGCATCGAATGACCAGGTCAGCACCACCGGCATTTGCGCAACGGTCAGCAGCTCCCACGCCTCGTCGAGCCGGTCGGCGCCGACCAGCATCAGCCCGTCGACGCCGCGCGACACCATGGCGCGGATCGCGGCAATCTCCGAGGCGGGCGAATATTCATGCGCGGCGACGAGCAGCTGATAGCCCGCCGCATCGAGCGTCGTCTGCATCGCCTGGATGGCGCGGGCGAAGATCGCGTGGTCGAGCGTCGGCACGATCGCACCGACGATCCGGCTTTTTCCCGAGACGAGCGCCCGCGCCGGCCCGATCGGGATATAGCCGAGCGCCGCCGCGGTCTCCTGCACCAGGCCGCGCGTCTTCGCGTTGACCATGTCGGGACGCGACAGCGCGCGCGAGACGGTCGCAATCGACACGCCGGCCCGCCGCGCCACGTCCTCCAATCGGGGTCGCTCCGTGCTCACGCGCCTATTGTCGGCATCCTGCAAACTTTTGCAATAGCGCTTGCGGGTTTGCGGCTGCGGCGCAACGTCCGTTGACGCCTTTGGGGAAAGATGAAACTGTTCCTGCAAACGTTTCCAAGGCGCGTTTCCAAGCCACGTCGCAAAGGGGCCCAGGAATCCACGGATGAGCCGGCGTTCCGCCATCGGGCTTGCGACCATTGCGACGCTCGCGCTCGCCTGGTACCTCGCGACGATGCCGCTCGAATGGATTTCGCCCGGCCGCTTCCCTTCCCCGCTCGACGTGTGGCTTGCGCTGCAGCAGGTGACGCTCAAGGGCTACGCCAACGGCCTGCTCTACCAGCACATCTGGCACAGCCTGAAGCTGGTGGTGCTCGGCTTCCTGGTCGCGGCCGGCACCGGCGTGCCGCTCGGCCTCTTGATGGGCTGGAGCGCGCGCGCCGAGGCGCTGATCAATCCGGTGTTTCTGCTCATCCGCCCGATCCCGCCGCTCGCCTGGATCCCGCTCGCGATCCTCTGGCTCGGCCTCGGCGACAGTGCCAAGATCATGGTGATCTGGTTTGCCGCCTTCGTGCCTAGCGTGATCAACAGCTTCACGGGCGTGCGCAGCATCGAGCCTTCGGTGATCGAGGCCGCGCGCATGCTCGGCACGCCGCGGGGCCGCTTGGTGCGCGAAATCCTCTTTCCCGCCGCGGCGCCGATGATCTTCACCGGCCTGCGCCTGTCGCTGCAGGCGAGCTGGACCACGCTGGTCGCCGCCGAGCTCGTCGGCGCCATCTATGGGCTCGGCAAGATCCTCAACGTTGCGCAGACCGATCTCTATCCCGGCATGATCTTCGTCGGCATGACCTGCGTCGCCATCTTCGGCTGGGCGACGACGCGCTTGCTCGCCGCGATCGAGACGCGGTCGCTCGCCTGGACCCAGCTCGCGGAAGCGCTGCCGTGAGCGCGCTTCGCCTGCAAACGCTTTCGCGGGCCGAGGCCGCCGCGCTCGGCGCGGTCGGGCTGCTGTCGTTTTTCGCCATCTGGAGCTTCCTCTCCCTCTCCGGCCTCGTGCCGCACCAGTTCCTGCCGGCGCCATACGAGGTCGCGGCGCGCTTCGGTCGGCTCCTGCTTGCGCCGTTCGCGGGTGCGACCCTGCCGGAGCACCTCGCCTCGAGCGCGCTGCGGTTCGCCTACGGCTTCGTGCTCGGCGCCGTCGTCGGCATCCCGCTCGGCCTGCTGATGGGCTGGTTCCGCGTGCTCGACGAGATCGTCTCGCCCGCCTTCGACGCCCTGCGCTTCATCGCGCCGATCGCCTGGGTGCCGTTCGCGGCGCTGTGGTTCGGCACCGGCATCGGCGGGCCGATCCTGATCATCTTCGCGGGCGCCTTTCCGCCCTGCCTGATCAATGCGTACCGCGGCGCGCGCTTCGTTCCCCGGCCGCTGATCGAGGCGGCGCAGATGCTCGGCACCAGCAACCTGCGCATCATCGTCGAGGTGCTGCTGCCGGCCTCCACCGCCTCGATCGTCGCCGGCCTGCGCGTCTCCGCCGGGCTCGGCTGGCAGTCGCTGATCGGCGCCGAGCTGATCGTCGCCTCGACCGGCGTCGGCTTCATGATGGTGCAAGCGCAGCTCGACGCCTCGACCCCGACCGTGATGAGCGCCATGGTGGCGATCGGCCTCGTCGGGCTCGCGATCGACGTCGCGCTGCGCGCGCTCGAAGCCGCCGTGCGGCGGCGCGGACTGGCGTAAGGTATCGCCATGGCCGCGATCACGTTCGACGCCGTGCAGAAGGTCTTTGCCCGCAACGGCACCGGCGTCGTCGCGGTCGAGCGCATCGACCTCGTCATCGCCGACAAGGAGTTCGTCGCGATCGTCGGGCCGTCCGGCTGCGGCAAGACCACCTGCCTGCGCATGGTCGCGGGCTTCGAGTTTCCGTCGAGCGGCGCCGTCAGCGTCGACGGCCGCCGCGTCGCCGGCCCGGGCCCCGACCGCGCCGTGGTGTTTCAGCAGTTCGCGCTGTTTCCCTGGAAGACCGTGCACGACAATATCGGGCTCGGCCTGCGCAATAAGGGCGTCGCGCGCGAGGCGCGCGAGAGCCGCATCGCGCGGGCGATCGAATTGATGAATCTGCAGGGCTACGAGACCGCCTTCCCGCACCAGCTGTCCGGCGGCATGCAGCAGCGCGTCGCCATCGCGCGCGCCTACGTGCTCGATCCCGACGTGCTGTTGATGGACGAGCCGTTCGGCGCGCTCGACGCGCAGACCCGCGTCACGATGCAGGAGGAGCTGGTGCGGCTCGCCCGCCTCAATCCGCGCACCGTGCTGTTCATCACCCATTCGGTCGAGGAAGCCGTGTACCTGGCGGACCGCGTCGTCGTCATGTCGCGCCGGCCCGGTCGCGTCAAGGAGGTGATCGACGTGCGCTCGGTGCGCGCCGCGGAAAAATGGGACCGCATCGAGCGCATCGAGGACGTGATGGACCACGAGTCCTTCATCCACTGGCGCACGCATATCTGGCGCTCGCTGCGCGAGGAGAAGAGCGGTCAGGAGATTTAGCGAATGCTTCGATTATCACCAGAGAACAGATGTCGCGATTCCACCTCTCCCCGGAGGGGAGAGGTCGACGCGCGAAGCGCGTCGGGTGAGGGGCGCTCGGAGTTTCAGTTCCGGCTCCGAGAGCCCCTCACCCCGACCCTCTCCCCTTCGGGGAGAGGGAGCGCCACCACCGTGCCCAACCAAAAACACAGGAGGAAGACCATGTGGAGACGATTGAGTGCCGCGCTCGCGGTCGCCGGAGTCCTGGCCGCCGTGCCGCCTACCGCGCAGGCGCAGACCAAGATCGGCGTGAGCTACCAGCCGGCGCTCTACTGGGCGCTGCCCTACTACGTCGCGACCGAGAAGGGCTGGTGGAAGGACGTGGGCCTCGCCCCCACCTTCTCGGTCTTCCCGGCCGGCGTGCCGCAGATCGCGGCCTCGCAGGCGAAATCGTGGGACGTGGGCGGCACCGGCTCGGTGCCGGCCGTGCTCGGCGCCGCGCGCTACGGGCTCCTCACCATCGGCATCACCAATGACGAGTCGCGGGCGAACGTCATGATGGTGAGCGGCGCGAAGTTCGCCGCCATCAAGGCCGACCCGATGAAGCTCAAGGGCCAGCGCATCCTGCTCACCAGCAACTCGACCGGCGACTACGCGGTGCGCAACTGCCTGAAGAAATACGGCGTCGCGGCGAGCGACGTGCAGTTCGTCAATCTCGGCCAGGCGCAGATCATCACGGCGATCTCATCGAACAACGGCGACGTCGCCGGCGTGTGGGCGCCCAACAACTACACGCTCGAGGAGAAGGCCGGGGCGAAGACGCTGTGCACCGGCGCCGATGCAGGCGCGATCGTGCCCGGCGCGCTGATCGTGCGCGCCGATTACGCCAAGGAGCACCCGAAGGACGTCGCGGCCTATCTCGCGGTCTATCTGCGCGGCTGGGGCTGGGCGCTGAAGAACCCGAAAGAGGCGCGCGCGATGATGAAGAAGTTCTACGCCCAGGGCGGCGTCGAGATCTCCGACAAGGCGATGGACGAGGAGTTCGCCGAGCGCCCGGTCTTCCTGCTCGACCAGCAGCTCGCCATCATGGACCGCAGCAAGGGCCCGTCCAAGGTCGACGGCTGGCTCACCGACATCGGCAAGTTCATGGCCGACGTCGGCACCTTCCCGCGGGCGCCCGACGTGAAGACCTTCGTCACCGACGACTACATGAAGATGGTCGCCGCCGACGCCAAGCTGAAGGCGTTTGCGACCGAGTTCGACAAGAAGTGACGAGCGGCGGGCACTACCTCAGTCCCGCCTCATCCTGAGGAGCTCGGCCCGCAGGGCCGAGCGTCTCGAAGGACGAGGCGGCCGAGGTGGTGCCGCTCGCACCCGCGGCCCATGGTTCGAGACGCGCCGCCTTTCGGCCGCGCTCCTCACCATGAGGGAGAGTGTGTTGCAGGAAATGAACTGATGCCCATCGACTACCTCAAGCGTGCGGCAAAAACACCGGAAACCGAGCAGGACAACGCCCGCGCGGTCGTTACCGACATGCTCGCCGCCATCGCGGCGGGCGGCGAGCGGGCGGTGCGCGACTATGCGAAACAGCTCGACCGCTGGAGCGGGCCGATCGTGCTCGCGCCGGAGGAGATCGAGCGGCGCGCCGCCGAGGTGCCGGAAGGCGTGCGGCGCGACATCGAGTTTGCGGCCGAGCAGGTGCGCCGCTTCGCGTTGGCGCAGCGCAACAGCATCTCCGATTTCTCGGTCGAGCTGCTGCCCGGCCTGACCACCGGCCAGCGCCTCGTGCCCGTCAACGTCGCCGGCTGCTACGTGCCAACCGGCCGCTATGCCCATATCGCGTCGGCCTACATGTCGATCGCGACCGCCAAGGCGGCGGGCGTCAAGACGGTCATCGCGTGCTCGACGCCGTACCGGGGACAGGGCATCCACCCGTACGTGCTCTATGCCATGAAGGTCGCGGGCGCCGACAAGGTGATGACCCTCGGCGGCGTGCAGGCGATCGCGGCCATGGCGTTCGGCCTGTTCACCAATGAGCCCGCGGACGTGATCGTCGGGCCGGGCAACAAGTTCGTCGCCGAGGCCAAGCGCATGCTGTTCGGCAAGGTCGGCATCGACGTGTTCGCCGGCCCCTCCGAGGTCGCGATCATCGCCGACGACACCGCCGACCCCGAGATCGTCGCCGCCGATCTGGTCGGCCAGGCCGAGCATGGCCACGAGAGCCCGGCCTGGCTGTTCACCACCTCGCGCGCGCTGGCCGAAACCGTGCTGCGCCGGGTCCCGCAGCTCATCGCGGCGCTGCCGCCGATCGCGCGCGAGGCCGCCGACGCCGCCTGGCGCGACTATGGCGAGATCGTGCTCGCCGGCTCGCGCGACGAGCTCGTGCAGTTGTCCGACCGCTACGCCTGCGAGCACCTCGAGGTGCACGCGCGCGACCTCGACTGGTGGCTCGACCGCCTCACCAATTATGGCTCGCTCTTTCTCGGCGAGGAGACGACCGTGGCGTTCGGCGACAAGACGTCGGGGCCGAACCACATCCTGCCGACCAAGCTCGCGGCGCGCTATTCGGCCGGCCTCTCGGTGCACAAGTTCCTCAAACCCCTCACCTGGCAGCGCGCCGACCGCGACGCCTGCAAGGCGCTCGCGCCCGCGACCGCGCGCATCTCGCGGCTCGAAGGCATGGAGGCGCATGCCCGCACGGCCGATATCCGCATGCAGAAATATTTTCCCGGCCACAATTTCGACCTCGGCGATCCGGTCGACGCTTAATGAGCATGATCTTTTCCGAAAACCGGTGTCCACCCCCGATCAAGTCGGGGGCAGGCTTTTTCGGGATCATGCTCTGATGTCGCATCTCGCGCACCTGTTCGACCTCGACGGCCGCACTGCGCTCGTCACCGGCGGCAATGCCGGGATCGGCCTTGCGCTCGCGCACGCGCTCGGGCTTGCGGGCGCGCGCGTGATCCTGGTGGCGCGCCGCGAGGCGCAGCTCACGCAAGCTGCGCGCACGCTGCGCGCCGACAATATCGCGGCGCACACGGTCGCGGCCGACCTCGCGACGCCCGATGGCCTCGATCGCGCGGCCGAAGCCGCCCGCACGCTCGCGCCGCCTGTCGATATCCTGGTCAATGCCGCCGGGATCAACCTGCGCCGCCCGTTCGAGGAGGTCTCGACCGAGGAATTCGACCGCCATCTCGCGATCCACCTGCGCGCGCCGTTCCGCCTGACCCAGCTGCTCGCGCCCGCCATGGCGGCGCGCGGCTGGGGCCGCATCGTCAACATCGCATCGCTGCAGTCGGTGCGCGCCTTCGCCAATTCGGCGCCCTACGGCGCCGCCAAGGGCGGCATCGTGCAGCTGACCCGCGCGATCGCCGAGCAGTGGTCGCGCCACGGCATCACCTGCAACGCGATCGCGCCCGGCTTCTTCCCGACCGACCTCACGGCGCCGATCTTCAACGATCCCGCGCGCAGCGCCGAGCTCGCGGCGCGCACCGCCATCGGCCGCAATGGCCGCCTGGAAGACCTGCACGGCGCCGCGGTCTTTCTCGCCTCCGACGCGTCGGGCTATATCACGGGCCAGACCCTGTTCGTCGACGGCGGCTTCACGGCCAGATAGGACGCAAAAGGGAAAACGAGGAACCCGATGAAAGCCCTCCTCTACACCGGTCCGCACACGCTCGAATGGCGCGACCAGCCCGAGCCGACGCCCGGCAATGACGAGGTGGTGGTGCGCGTCGATGCGGTCGGCATCTGCGGTTCCGACATGCATGCCTATCACGGTCAGGACTCGCGCCGCCCGCCACCGCTGGTGCTCGGCCACGAGGCGGCCGGCGTCGTCACCAGCGGGCCGAACGCCGGCGCGCGCGTCGCCGTCAACCCGCTCACCACCTGCGGCACCTGCGACGCGTGCCTCGACGGCCGCGTGCATCTCTGCCCCAGCCGCCAGCTCATCTCGATGCCGCCACGCCCCGGCGCCTTCGCGGAGCTGGTGCGCATCCCTGAGCGCAACGCGGTGCCGATGCCGGACAGCCTCGACTTCACCAAGGCGGCGCTGACCGAGCCGCTCGCGGTCTGCCTGCATGCCGTCAATCACGGCGCGAGGCATCTTGCGTGTCCGGTCTCGGCCGCCCGTTGCGTCGTGCTCGGCGCCGGCGCGATCGGCCTCGGCTGCGCGCTGGTGCTCGCCATGCAGGGCGCGCGCGAGATTTTCATCGGCGAGACGAACGCGGCACGCCGCCGGACCGCCGCGCGCGCCGGCGATTTCCGCTGCTATGCGCCCGGCGGCGCCGACGAGCCGGCCGCATCCTCGATCGATCTCGTCATCGACGCGGTCGGCGCGGTGCCGACGCGCGTCGCGGCGAGCCGCCTGGTCAAGCCGGGCGGCGTCATCGTGCATGTCGGGCTCCTGCCCGGCTCCGACGGCCTCGACGTGCGCAAGGTGACGCTGCAGGAAGTGGTCTTCACCGGCACCTATTGCTACACGCCGCTCGAATTCCGCGACACGCTGCACGCCATCGCCGACGGCCGCCTCGGCGCGCTCGACTGGTTCGAGGAGCGCCCCCTCGCCGCCGGCCCGCAGGCTTTCCGCGACATCGACGCGGGGGCGGTTGCGGCCGCGAAGGTCGTGCTCAGACCTTAGGACGTCATTGCGAGGCGCGCGCAGCGCGCCGAAGCAACCTCGCCCCGCAAACGCATGAATACGTGGAGCGAGATTGCTTCGCTTCGCTCGCAATGACAGACTTTCACCCATGCCCACCTACCCGCGCGACCGCTTCGCCTACTCCTCGCCCTTCACCCGCCCGCCGCTGCGCCTGCCCAAGGGCCGCATGATCGTGTGGAGCGTGGTCAACATCGAGGAATGGGAGATCACCCGGCCGATGGCGCGCGCGCTGTCGCAGCCGCCGCAGGGCCAGTTCGCGGTGCCCGATTTCCCCAACTGGACCTGGTACGAGTACGGCATGCGTGTCGGCATCTGGCGCCTGATGCGCGCGCTGAAAAGCGCCGGCGTCACGCCGACCATGTCGCTCAACGCCAAGGTCTGCGAGACCTATCCGGAGGTCGCGGGCGCGGCGCGCGACGCCGGCTGGGAATTCATGGCGCATTCCTACGTGCAGATGCCGATCCAGCAGATCGCCGACCAGCGCGCCGTGATGCGCCAGTCGATCGAGATCATCGAGAAATTCACCGGCAAAAAGCCGACCGGCTGGCTCGGCCCCGGCCGCGGCCAGACCTATGAGACGCTCGACTACGTCACCGAGTGCGGCTTCGCCTGGTTCGGCGACTGGGTGCTCGACGACCAGCCGTTCTGGGTCAAGACCGCGCACGGGCCGGTGCTGTCGGTGCCCTACAGCGCCGAGATCAACGACATCACCCTGATGGTCTCGCACCACCACGAGTCCGACGTGCTGCTCACCCGCACGCGCGACGCCTTCGACCGGCTCTATGCCGAGTCCGACGAATCGACCCGCATCCTGGCGATCGGCGTGCACCCTTACGTCACCGGCGCGGCGCACCGCATCAAGTATTTCGAGGAGCTTTACGCCTATATCAACCGGCACGACGTTGTGCATATGACGGGCGCGCAGATCCACGACTGGTATGCCGCCCAGGTGCCGCGGCCGGCGTGATCCGTCGGCGGAGGCTGCGTCCGTCGCGGAACGGGAGTGACGAGATGACCGCGACCAGGCAGGAAAAGGACAGCCTCGGCGTCGTCGAGGTGCCGGCCGACAAGCTGTGGGGCGCGCAGACCCAGCGCTCGCTCGAATATTTCAGCATCGGCAGCGAGCTCATCCCGCGCGAGATGATCACGGCCTACGCGATCCTGAAGAAGGCCTGCGCCATCGCCAACCGCGCCGGGGGGCGGCTCGACGCGGAGCGCGCGAGCTTGATCATTCAAGTGTGCGACGAGATCCTCGCCGGGCGGCACCACGACATGTTTCCGCTGCACGTGTGGATGACCGGCAGCGGCACCCAGTTCAACATGAACGTCAACGAGGTGATCTCCAACCGCTGCTGCGAGCTTGCCGGCACGCCGCTCGGCAGCCAACAGCCGGTGCATCCCAACGACCACGTCAACATGGCGCAGTCGTCGAACGACAACTTCCCCTCCGCCATGTACGTCGCGGCCGCGATCGGCGTGACGCGGCGGCTCGTGCCGGCCGTTGCGGCGCTGCGCGACGCCATCGATACCAAGGCGCGCGAATGGGCCGACATCATCAAGATCGGCCGCACCCATTTGCAGGACGCAACGCCGCTCACGCTCGGCCAGGAATGGTCCGGCTACGTCGGCATGCTGACGGACGCGCTCGCGCGCATCGACGCGGCGCTGCCCGGCGTCTACCGCCTCGCGCTCGGCGGCACCGCGGTCGGCACCGGCATCAACGCGCCGCCCGGCTTTGCCGAAAGCGCCGCGGCCGAGATCGCCAAGCTCACCGGCCTGCCCTTCTGCACGGCGCCCAACAAGTTCACGGTGCAGGGTGCGCACGATGCGCTGGTGCACCTCTCCGGCACCCTGCGCACGCTCGCGGGATCGCTCTACAAGATCGCCAACGACATCCGCCTGGTGGCGTGCGGCCCGCGCGCCGGCCTCGCCGAGCTGCACCTGCCCGAGAACGAGCCCGGCTCCTCGATCATGCCCGGCAAGGTCAACCCGACCCAGTGCGAGGCGCTGACGATGATCGCCGTGCAGGTGATGGCGAACGACGTCGCGGTCGGCTTCGGCGGCGCCGGCGGCCACCTCGAGATGAACGTCTACAAGCCGCTGATGATCTACAACATCGCCCAGTCGATCACGCTCATGACCGACGGCTGCAGCAACTTCCGCCGGTTCCTGGTCGAGGGCACGCGGCCGAACGCCAAGAAGCTCGCCGAGCACGTCGAGCGCTCGCTGATGCTGGTCACCGCGCTCTCGCCCGTCATCGGCTACGACAAGGCCTCGCAGATCGCCCACTACGCCATGGAGCACGACCTCACCCTGAAGGCGGCGGCGCTGCAGCTCGGTTTCGTCAGCGAAGCCGAGTTCGACCGGATCGTCGACCCGAGGAAGATGGTGCACCCCTACGTCGCGACCTGACCGCCGCCATCCGCACTCGGTGCGCGATGCTCCGCCGGCGCGTCATTGCGAGGCACGCGCAGCGCGCCGAAGCAATCCCGCTCAACGCGCGCATGAGTCTGCGGATCGAGCTTGCTTCGTCGGCCTTCGGCCTCCTCGCAACGACGGTCATCATTCAGTCCCACGCCGGCGCGCGGCCTGCCGGGTTGGCGATGCGGCCGTCACTGCGTCTGAGCGCCGTGATGCGGCGCATCTCGTCGTCGCTGAGCGTGAAGTCGAAGGCCGCGAGGTTCTCGGCGATGCGCTGGCGGTTGGAGGAGCGCGGGATCGGCACGACGCCCTGCTGGACCGACCAGCGCAACGCGATCTGCGCGACGCTCTTGCCCCTCCGGCGCGCGATGTCGCCGATCACCGGATCGTTCACCAGCCGGCCGCGGCCGAGCGGACAGTAGCCGATGAAGAACATGTCGCGCTGGCGCAGCGCCGCGAGCACCTTGCTCTGGTCGAGATAGGGATGGAATTCGGCCTGCAGGCCGACGAGCGGCTCGGGGCAGAGCCGGGCGGCCTCGTCGACCATCGCGATGTTGAAATTGGCGACGCCGACATGGCGGGTGAGGCCATCGCGCTTCGCCTTGGCGAGCGCCTGCATGGTCTCGGCGAGCGGGATCGCGGCGTTCGGCCAGTGCACCAGCAGGAGATCGACGTAGCTTACGCCGAGCGCGCGCAGGCTCTGCTCGACCGAGCGGGCGAAATCGCCGGCGCGCAGGTTCTCGTGCGAGACCTTGGTGGTGATGAACAGCTCGGCGCGCGGAACCTTGGCGAGGCGGATGCCCTCGCCCACCCCCTCCTCGGTGCCGTACTTGCGCGCGGCGTCGAGATGACGAAAGCCGCAGGCGAGCGCATGCGCGACGATCTCGCCGACCGGTCCGGCAAGACCCGAGGTGCCGAAGCCGATCGCCGGCATCTCGGCGCCGTGCGCCGTGAGCATCGGGATGTTTATACCTGCCATGGGACACGTGTGCGCGGCGGGACGCGATTGTTATCGCGCCCGGCGCCGCTCGCCAAGGGCGCCCGCGCGCCCTCGGCGGCGCGGATCGCGCGGGACAATTGGCCGCTGTGCGCGCGCACGGATGCCGCTATGATCCTGCGGCGCCCGTGTCGCTCGATCGCGGCGCGGCGCGACAACAAGCATTTGGAGGAGGAACCGTGACCGAGCCAACGCGCCTGCCGTCTTTGTCCCGCCGCACGCTGATCGCCGGCGCCGCCGCAACGCCGGCGCTCGCGCTCACGGCGCCCGCCGCCGCCCAGACCTCGTCGGCGGCCGCACAGGCGCAGGCTGCCCTCAAGGACGCCACCGGCACCAAGCTGGTGCTGCTCGGCACCGCGGCCGGGCCGGTGCCGGGGCGCTCGCGCAAGATGACGTCGCACGTGATGCTGAGCAACGGCGCCGCCTATGTGCTCGACTGCGGCCTCGGCGTCACCGACCGCTTCGCCGAGACGGGAATTTCCTTCCACGCGCTCAAATCGATCTTCATCACCCATCATCACGCCGATCACAATATCGAGTACGGACCGTTGCTCATGATCGGATGGATTCAAGGCATGCCGCTCGACGTGCGCGCCTTCGGCCCGCCGCCGCTCAGGCAGATGACGGAGGACTTCCTGCGCGCCTACAAGACGACGGTCGATTTCTGGGCGGAGGATCTCAAGATGAAGCCGCTCACCGCGGTCGCCGTGCAGGAGGTCGCGACCGCGGGTCCGGTGACGCAGGACGACAACGTCATGGTCACGGCCGCGATCGTGCAGCATCCGCCGGTGAAGCCCGCGCTCGCCTACCGGTTCGACTTCGAGGACCGCGCGATCGCGTTCTCGGGCGACACCGCGCCGAGCGAGGCGGTGGCGCAGCTCGCCAAGGGCGCCGACGTGCTGGTGCACGAGACGATGTACGTGCCGGCGCTGGAAAAATACATCCGCGCGCAGATCGCCAAGGGCCGGCCGGTGAAGTTCGAGCCGTTCATGGCGCACATGCATGCCGACCACACGCCGGCCGAGGACGTCGGCCGCATCGCCCAGGAGGCCGGCGTAAAGACGCTCGTGCTCTCGCACCTCACCCCGGCGATCGACTCGATCAGCGACGACATCTGGCGCGCGCCCGCCGCCAAGCGCTTCAAGGGCGAGATCATCGTCGCCAAGGATCTGATGGTGGTGTGAGGCGCGCGGCAGGTCTCGCCACCACGATGGGGAGTTGCGCATGATGCGACGGAAGATCTGCCTCTCGGTGCTGCTGCTCGCGGCCGGCATTCCGCATGCGTGGGCTGCCGATCTTTGCCGGGCGGTCGTCCTGCACGACGTGCATGCGATCGAAGCCCCGGGTTCGGTCCTGCGGCGCGGCGAGTACGACACGGCGATCACCCAATACAGCGTCGCCAAGGCCACGGGCGTCGCCGCCTTCTGCTCGCACGGCGGGCATTGTTATCCGACCCATGTCGTCGAAGGCGGACGCAGGATCGAGGCGCTCCGCCTCACCAATTGTCGCGTCGGCGCAAGCGTGGCGTATGAGGATTCGGAGGAGACCATCTACGCGCTCGACGTCATCCGCTCGGCGGTCGCGCCGAACGACCTCAAGGTCGACGATCTCGACAACCGGCTGATCGAGCTCGGCCTGTGCTCGGCCTGCGCCGGCAACGCGGCGTGGCTCTATGTGCATGCGCCGAATTCGCGTTGCGCGCAGGTGACCCGCAAGGCGTTGGAGGGCAACCCCGACGCGCTCGCCGAGCTCAAGGCCGATCCCGCCTACTGCGAAGCGCGATGATCCGGCCTGGACGCGGCGCCGTCAGTCCAGCAACGGCAGGTTGGCACAAACCATCTTGCCGGTGCGCGGATCGATCGCGAGGTAGCCGTCGATCACGCCGTTGTTGAACTGGTCTTTGTTCGCGGCGACGACGACGCAGGCGAACGCCGTCATGGCCGCGGTGGCGACGAGCGTTCTTTTCATCCAAATCCCCTCTTGTCGGCGTGGTCTCGCGCGGAGCGCGAGAACTGTTGGTGAGCCTAAGCGGCCGCAGACAGGAAAGAGATAGCAGAAAGAGTGGGGAGCCGCGACGATGTTCGGCTCGCCCGTGGGCGGCGCCCGGCTGATCCAGGTTCAAGCAGCGGTGCGACGCGCCTCGCTCAGCACGCGGCTACGCAGGGTTTCGACATCGGTCACACCGCCCCGGGCAAGGTCGAGAATACGCGCGGCGATGATCTGACGCTCCTCCAACGCAGTCTCGGGCACATGCAGCTCGCGGCAAACCGCATCGAGCACCGTGGCCATTCCGTGCGTCGTTTCGGGCGTGAACACCGCTTGATCATCTGGGTAGAAAACGATGGGACACATGGGCACGATCCCTGGGCAGGCGGCGGGCCGTCAGGCGCGCAAGACACGACGTTTGTATAAAAGAGGGGCACAAGCCGAAGTTCCGTTCGCAGCATCACAATCGGAAAACCCGGCGTTGGCCCTTCTTCGAGGCGGCTGCTGCGACGGCACCGCACCGGCGCCAGGAGCAAGGCTAAGGCCGCGACAGGTAATCGGTGAATGTCAGCCCCAACATGAAGACCAGCCAAAGCAGTCCGCTCGCCGCGACGATGCGCACGAGCGTGCTCGCCCAGCGCAGGTTCATCAGGAAGACCGCGAGCACGCCGATCATCACGGTCGCGATGGCAAGATTGACCGCGGCGTTGATGCCCCCGAGCGGCATGTAGGCCGAGCCGGCGCTGACGGCAAGCAGAACGACCAGCAGCGCCCACACGGCGGCTGGACCGCGCGCAAGCTCCCAGACGCTCGGCCGGCGCTCGCTCATGCGCGCCCCACGAGGTAGATCAGCGCATAGAGCAGGATCCACACGGCATCGACGAAGTGCCAATAGGTGGCGACCCCCTCCATGGTGGAGTCCTGCACCGGGATCACGTCCCGCCGAAACAGGACGACCACGACCGCGACCACCAGGATGCCGGCGGAGAGGTGGATCGCGTGAATGCCGGTAATGATCCAGTACAGCATCCAGAACAGCTGGGTCGGCGGATCGTGCAGCGCGAATCCGGCGCCCGGGACGAGGCCCTGGACGACATCGTCGTGATATTCGAGCCCCTTGCAGGCGAGGAAGCCCAAGCCGAGCGCCAGCGTGAGGACGAGCGCGTTGATCGTCGTCGCGCGGAGGCGCGCTTCCGATGCACGCAGCGCGATCGTCATCGTCACGCTGCTGGTGAGCAGCAGCACCGTGTTGATGGTGCCGTAGAAGATTTCGGTATGGGACGCCGCGGCGCGAAATGCCGCCGGGTTGAAGCCGCGATAGACCGCATAGGTCGTGAGCAGCGCGCCGAAGAAGAGCACCTCGCTCGCGAGAAACGCCCAGATGCCGAGGCCGACGCCTTCGCGCTGCGTCGCGAGATCGGGCCAGGGCTCCTGGACCGCACGCGATACCTCGCTCATGGCGGCCTCGCTCATAGCGGCGTCCCTTGCGGGCGCGGCCGACCGGCCGCGTCGTAACGGTAGGGCCCGGCCTCGACGCGCGGCACGCGACGGAAGTTCTCCTTCGGCGGCGGCGACGAGGTCTGCCATTCGAGCCCGGTCGCATGCCACGGATTGTCGCCGGCGCGCGCGCCGCGCACGAGCGACAGGCCGAGGTAGACCAGCGGCAGCGTATAGGCGACGGCGAGGATCGCGGCGCCGCCGCTCGAGATCACGTGCCAGACCTGGAAGACATCCGGGTAGACGTGATAGCGGCGCGGCATGCCCTCCCAGCCCATGACGAACTGCGGCAGGAACGTCACGTTGAAGCCGAGGAACATCGTGATGGCGGCGAACTGCGCCCAGAACTCGCTGTAGAGACGGCCCGTCACCTTCGGCCACCAGAAGTGGATGCCGGCCATGAAGGCCGAGACGCTGCCGCCGACCATGATGGTGTGGAAATGCGCCACCACGAAATAGCTGTCGGTCGTCGCCACATCGATCGGCACCGAGGCGAGGAAAAGCCCGGTGAGGCCGCCGATGGTGAACAGGCCGAGGAAGCCGAGGGCGTAAAGCATCGGCGCTTCGAAGCTGATCCGCCCGCGATACATGGTGGCGAGCCAGTTGAACACCTTGATGGCGGACGGCACCGCGACGATGAAGGAGAGAAACGAGAACACCAGATTGGCGAGCGGCGACTGGCCGGCGACGAACATGTGATGGCCCCACACCATGAAGCCGATCACCGCGATCGCGAGCAGCGCGTAGACCATGAAGGCGTAGCCGAAGACCTGCCGGCGCGAGAAGCAGGCGAAGACCTCGGAGACGACGCCCATGGCCGGCAGAATCATAATGTAGACGGCCGGGTGGCTATAGAACCAGAAGATGTGCTGAAACAGGATCGGGTCGCCGCCGTGGGCGGCGTCGAACACCGGCAGGCCGAACAGGCGCTCGGCGACGATCAGCAGCAGCGACATCGCGAGGACCGGCGTCGCCAGCACCATCACGAGGCTCACGACGTACATCGACCAGGCGAACAGCGGCAGCCGGAACCAGGTCATGCCGGGCGCGCGCAGCATATGGGTGGTGACGATGAAGTTGACGCCGGTCGCGATCGACGAGAACCCGACCACGAACACGCCGGTCGCGGCGGCAACCACGTAACCGTTCGAGTAGTTGGTCGAGAACGGCGGATAGAAGGTCCAGCCGGTGTCGACGCCGCCGGCGACCAGCACGTAAATCGTGAACGCAGCGCCGATCACGTAGAGATACCAGGAGAGCAGATTGAGCCGCGGGAACGCCACGTCGCGCGCGCCGATCATCAGCGGCAGCAGGAAGTTTCCCATCGTGGCCGGGATCGACGGCACCAGGAAGAACCACACCATGATGATGCCGTGCAGGGTGAACAGCCGATTGTAGGCATCGGAGGTGAGGAACCAGCCGTTCGGCTCGATCAGCTCGAGCCGCACCAGCGCGATGGCGGCGCCGCCGATGAAGAAGAAGATGGTGATCGAGAGCGCATAGAGGATGGCGATGCGCTTGTGGTCGGTGGTGGTGAGCCAGGACGCGATGGTGTGGCCCGCATCGAGGTAGCTCGCGGCGCCGGTATCCTCGACCGGCGCGAATGGCAGGGTGATCTCGGTCATGGTCTCGCTCCGGGCTGGCGTGCGGGCTGGTCGGTCGGTCCGTTTGCGGCCTGGCCCGTGCCGAGCGACTTGAGATAGGCGATCAGCTTGACGAGGTCGCCCTCGGTGGCGACGCCCTGGAAGCTCGGCATGATCGGCGCAAAACCGGCGACGATGTCCTTGTCGGGCAGCAGGATCGAGTCGCGCAGGTAGGCGTCGTCCGCCGTCACGGTGCGGCCGTCGGCAAGATGCACCAGATGGCCATAGACGCCGTGCAGGTCGGGCGCATGCACGCTCGCGCCGGGGGTGTGGCAGCCCGAGCAGCCGAGCGTGCGAAACAGCGCCGCTCCCTCGTGCGCGAGATCGTCGCCCTGCGGCTGCGCCGCGGTCCAGCGCGCATAGTCCTGCGCCGGCATGATCACGAACTTGCCGGCCATCCGCGAATGATCGGTGCCGCAATATTCGGCGCAGGTGAGCCAGTAGGTGCCGGGCTTGGTCGCCGTGAACCATTCATAGGTGTAGCGGTCGGGCAGAATATCCTGCTTGAGCCGCAGCGCCGGCAGATAAAGATCGTGGATCACGTCCTCCGAGGTCATCACCAGGCGCACCGGCGTGTTCGCCGGCACGTGCAGCGTGTCGATCTCGCGCGCCCCGGTCGGATGCTGGAAACGCCACATCCACTGCTTGGCGATGACGTGGATCTCGAGCGCGTTGGCGGGCGGGCTGAGCGCGGAAAGCTCGGTCGAGGCCGCCCACCAGAAGATGAACAGGAACAGAAACAGCGTCGCCGCGGTCCAGCCGATCTCGACCTCGTGCTTGAACGCCTCGGGGAGCTCGCCGCGCGGCGCGCCCGCGCCGCTACGGTAGCGGATCATGAAGCCGACCGCGAGCGCCATGACGACGAGCAGGATCAGGCCCGAGACGACGACGAGCAGCCAGAACAAGTGGTCGACGCGCACGGCATAATTCGAGGCGGCGGTGGTCCATTGGGCGAGAGTCATGGCAACGACCTCCGCCGCGCAAGCGCGGTCATGAAGCCGATCGCACCGGCGAGGCCGATCACGGTCGCGAGCGCGGCGAGCGACAGCAGGCTGGTGATGCGCTCGGTGTATATGCCGCGCGTCGCATCGTAGCCGTAGCAGAGCAGGCGCAGCTGGTCGCCGAAGGTGCCGACATGACCCTTGCCGGCCGCGACCAGGGCGAGCCGCAGGTCGTTGCCGTCGAGACCGAGCGGCGAGAGCACGCGCGTCACCGCTCCGCGCGCATCGAGCACATAGGCGGCGGCCGGATGGGCATACTGGTCATGCGCGGCGTCGTAGCGGTAGCCGTAGCCGAGCGCCGCGGTCGCGGCATGGATCGCGCGAGCCCGGCCGATCAGGAATACCGTCGCGCGCGCGAGCGAGCCGTCGCTGTCGAACCGCTCGCCGCGCATGGCGCGCGCCGCCGCAAGGCCGTCGCGCGGATCGAGCCCGATCACCACCAACCGGTAGTCCGAGCCGGGCCGCAAGCCGGTTTTCTCCAGCGCCGCCGCGGTGAAATCGAGGATCGGCCCGCACAGCGTGTGGCAGGTGTAGTCGGCAAAGATCAGCACCGCGGGCTTGGCGCCGAGCGCCTCGCCGAGCGTACGTGCCCGGCCGGTGTCGTCGGTGAACGCGAGCCCGAGCGGCGCCCTCGCGTTCGGCGCCGGCGCCGCCGCGATCGCCTTGAGATCGGCGGGGCTCAGGCCGGCGAGCGCCGGCATCGCGCAAGCGAGCAACAATGCGACGATCACGGCCATTCCCCGCGCTGCGATATGCACCGATCTCTGCGATCGAGGACTCCGGCACTGAGCCGCGGTTGCTACCCTCCCGCCCTTTGGCGGGGAGGGTCGAGCGAGGCAGCGAAGCTGCGTCGCGAGGGGTGGGGGGACTACGCTTGCTCCGAATTTCGCGATGGCATGAAGGCCGCTTGCTCCGAGCAAGCGGCGCCCTCCACCCCTCACCCCTCCCCGCCACTCGCGGAGTTCATCCTTGGGCTTGCCGAAGGCAAGACCCGAGGGTTCGCCGGGGGAGCGGACCGAGAGCCGCCATGCATGTGCAAATGGCTTGCAGATCATGGCGGCGCCTCGCCATTATGCCGCGGCCCCTGCCCGCTCGTGGCGCGCTGCGCGCCGGCCTGCGTCGCCGCCAGCGCCGGCGCCGACGGCACGACCGGGTCGTAGGCCTTGGCGCCCGCCTGCACGATCAGCGCCATCGCCCGCGCGATCGGGATTTGCACGATGCCCTTCTGGCGATCGACCCAGGCGTAGCGCTCGAGCCGCGCGCGTTGCGCGGCCTGCAGGCGCTCGCGCTGCGCCGCCTCGTCGGCGCGCAGGCGCGGCGGCGGAAACGTCCGCGGCGCCGGCGCAAGGTTCGCCCGCACGTCGGCGCGATAGACCGCGGCGAGCCCCGCGACCGTGCCGGCGAGCAGCACGAGCGCGCCGACGCCGGCGAGCAGGACGGTGCGCGCGTCGATCGCCGGCGGCTCGAATCTGTGATGCGGATCATCGGCCATGCGCCGCCTCCGGCACGTTGCGGGGATGCCCGAGGCGCAAGCCGCCGGCGATCAGGGCGGCGAGCAGGAGGCCCGTCGCAGCGACGCTGAGCAGCGCCGGACCAAGCGCGATCACGCCGAAGCGCGGCGCCAGCAGGTAGGCGTGATAGCAGGCGAGGCCCGCGAGGGTGCCGGCGGCGACGAGGCGCAGCCGCCGCACGTTGTTCCTGATGCGGGGCGAGAACAACAGGACGACCGGCGCCAGCGATCCGAGCACGAAGCTCGCGATCGCGAGCGCACGCCAGGCGGGGGCGAGGCGTGCCGCGAACCAGGCGACCGTTTCGGGCACGTCGCCGTACCAGATCACCAGCACGGCCATGAAATCGATGTAGGTGAGGCCGAGCACGAGGGCGAGCAGCAGGCCGCCGAGATCGCCGGCGACAGGATCGTCGGTGCGCAACGGCGCAGCCAGCAGTGCGAACGCCAGCGCCGCGATGAGCTGCGTCACCGCAAGGCTCGCCCCGAACGACGAGGAGGCGAAGGGCGGCGCGACCGACAACAGCCAGTCGAAGCCGATCGCACCGATAATCGTGCAATGAAACACGAGGCCGACGGCCGCAAGCAGCTGCCCGCGACGTCCGTCGTGGCGCGGCAGCAGGATGGCGAGCAGGCTCCAGCCGGCGAGCGCGATCAGCGAGCGCGCGATGAAGAACGGCGCGTTGAGATAGCCCGCGAGCACATCCCGTTCGAGGCCGCCCGCGGGGCCGAACCAGGGATAGAGCAGCGGGATGGCGATGAAGAGCGGCAGGATCAGCAGGAACAACCACGGAATGGCCGCCGCCGCAGCCGCGAGCGTCGGCCGCACCGCCTCGCCCCATCGGCCGCCAGTGAGGCGGTGGATCATCAGCAGCACGAGGCTGCCGACCGGGACCGCGCTGGCGAGCGCAAACCCGATCAGCCAGCCGGCCGCGGCCGCGCGCGGCGACAGCAAGGCGGCGACGAGTTCGGCGGTCGCGCACAGTGCGGCGCCGCCGAGCAGATAGCGATATCGGCCGCGCGCGCTCATTGCAGCGCCCTCCCGGTCTCGGGCGCCTGCGCGACGGTGGCGCGGCGGGAAAGCTGCAGCGCACGGATGTAGGCGGCGATCGCCCAGCGGTCGTGCGGGTCGACGCGATCCGCGTACGAATACATGACGCCATAGCCGCGCGTGATCACGTCGTAGAAGTGCTGCGCCGGCGCCGCCAGCAGGCGGTCGATGTGATAGGAGGGCGGACGCGGGAAGCCGTGCGCGACGACGACGCCGTCGCCGTCGCCCGCGAGCCCATGACAGGGGGAGCAGAAGGCATCGAAGCGCTCGCGCCCGCGCGCGAGCAGCGCCGCCGACACCGGCGGCGGCGTTTGGGCGGCGGCGAAGCGGGCGCCGTCGCCTTGCGCCACCACGCCGGCAGGCAGCGGCCGCGCCGAGGTCCCATCGCTCCAGAGCCGGGCCGGCGCGTAGGTCGTGTACTTGCGCTGCTGCGTCATGCTGACGTCGCAGCCGGCGAGCAGCAGCGCCAAGGCCGCGATGGTCGCGGCGCGCCTCACGGCTTGACCTCCGGCACGACCTCGCGCACCGCAACGGCGCCGGCGTGGCGCAGCCAATCGATCGCGCGCGCGCGCGCCCCCGTGTCGTCCGGCGCCGCCAGCGCGAGCAGGAAGCGGTCCTGGCTCGCCCGCTCGAACCCCTCGGCGGCGAACAGCGGAAAATGCAGGCGCGGCAGCCCGCACTCGACCAGGAAGGCGGCGAGACCGGCGATCGCGGCGCCGAGAATGCCGGTCGCGAACGGCACCAGCATGAAGGCGGGCCATGAATCGAGCGGGCGGCCGCCGCTGTTGTAGGGATAGTCGATGACCGCGCTATAGGCCTCGGTGGCGTAGGCGAGCGCCGCGACCGCAAGGCCGCTGAGCAGCATGACGATGCGGATGCGGCTCGGCCGCCCCGGCAGCGCCGCGGTCACGCCGGCGACTGGAAAGGGCGTGAAGGCGTCGAGGACCGCGCACTGGCGGCCCGGCGCGGCCTGCGCCGCGGCGGCGAGGTCGTGCGCGCGGGCGAACTCGGCGAGCAGCACGGCGGTCATGCGGCGCCCTCCTCCGCCACCAGGCGGCGCACCTCATGCATCGACACCGCCGGCAGGAGGCGCACGAAGACGAGGAACATGAACGCAAAGAGGCCGAGCGAGCCGAACGTGGTGAGCCAGTCCCATACGGTCGGCAGAAAGAGCCGCCACGCGCTCGGCAGGTAATCGTGCGAGAGCGTGTTCCAGATGATCAGGATGCGCTCCAGCCACATGCCGACATTGATCAGGATCGCGAGACAAAATACGGCCGGCACGCTGCGCCGCACCGCGCGCCACCAGAACGCCTGCGGCGCGACGACGTTGCAGAACAGCAGCGCCCAGAACATCGGGGCGTAGCTGCCGGTGAACTCGAACGCGACCAGGCTGCGGTCGGCGCGCGCGCCGCCGTACCAGGCCGTGAACCATTCGGTCGCATAGGACAGGCCCATCACGATCGAGGCCATCAGCATGATCCGCGCGATCACGTCGAAATGCGCGACCGTGATCAGCGCCTCGAGGCGGAAGCCCCAGCGCACCAGCGCGGCGAGGCAGACCACCATGGCGAAACCCGAATACATGGCGCCGACCACGAAGTACGGCGGGAAGATCGTCTCCTGCCAGCCCGGCATCAGGCTCGCGGCGAAATCCATGCCGACCACGCTGTGCAGCGAGACGACGAGCGGCACGCCGAGGCAGGCGAGCGTGACGTGCAGGATCTCATGGGCGTGCCAGTGGCGCGCCGAGCCGCGCCAGCCCAGCGCCAGCGCGCCATAAATCTTGCGCGCCCTGCGCGAGGCGGCGCGGTCGCGCAGCGTTGCGAGGTCGGGGATGAGCCCGACGTACCAGAAGATGATGGAGAACAGGATGTAGCTGAGAATCGCCCAGAAATCCCAGATCAGGGCGCTGCGCCACTGCGGCCACACCGTCATCGTGTTGGGGTATGGGGTGAGCCAGTAGAAATACATCGGCCGGCCGAGATGAATGATCGGGAAGATGCCGGCGATCGCGGCGGCGAACAGCGTCATCGCCTCGGCGAACCGGTTGGTCGAGGCGCGCCATTTCTGCCGCGTGAGCAGCAGCATCGCGGAGATCAGCGTGCCGGCATTGCCGATGCCGATCCACCAGACGTAATCCGCAATCGCGACGCCCCAGACGACGCTCGAGTCGACGCCCCAGATGCCGATGCCGCGCGACAGCACCTCGACGACGCAGACCACGAAGACGCCGGTGAGCGCGAGGCTGATCGCAAAGCCGATCCACCACGCCCGCCACGACCAGGCGCAGCGCGCCAGCAGCGGGGCGGTCACCAGGGTATTGACGGCGTCGTAGCTGCGCGCCTGCGGCAGCGTCCACCGCGCGGCCTCGTCCGCGACGGCGTGCTCCCGCATCGTCGTGGCGAGCGTCATGACGGCGCCTCCTCGAGATCGGGATTGGGATTGCGCAGGCGCGCCAGATACGTGGTGCGCGGGCGGGTGCCGAGATGGCCGAGCAGCGCAAAGGCCTGCGGCGCCGCCCGCCAGGCATGGATCGTGGCGGCGGGATCGCCGAGATCGCCGAAGCGGATCGCCCGCGTCGGGCAGGCGGCCGCACAGGCGGGAACCACCTCGCCGTCGCGGATGCGGCGGTCGTCCTTCTCGGCGGCGCGGCGCGCGCGGCTGATGCGCTGGACGCAATAGGTGCATTTCTCCATCACGCCGCGCGCGCGCACCGTCACGTCGGGATTGAAGACGGCCTTGACCGACTCGGCGCCGAGGTTGGCGTATTCCTGCCCATCGGCGTAGCCGAAGAAGTTGAACCGGCGCACCTTGTAGGGACAGTTCGACTCGCAGAAGCGGGTGCCGACGCAGCGGTTGTAGACCTGAACGTTGAGCCCCTCCCCGTCGTGGATCGAGGCCGCCACCGGACAGACCGGCTCGCACGGCGCGTGCTCGCAATGCATGCAGGGCACCGGCGTGAATCCCGGCCGGCCGTCGACCGCGAAGGTGTCGATGCGCAGCCAGTGCATGTCGCGGCCCATGGCGATCTCGGCCGGCCCGACCACCGGCACATTGTTCTCCGCCTGGCACGCGACCACGCAGGCGTTGCAGCCGATGCAGGCCGCGGTGTCGATCGCCATTGCCCACGCGTAGGTGTCGTCGTGATGCGGCGGATAGAGCGTGGGCGGGTTGGCGCCCGGCTTGTCGCCCGCCGCATGCCCGCGCGCGAGGTCGGCAAGCGACAGGCGCGGTTGCAGCGCGGCGGCTTCGCCCTCGAGCGCAAAATGGTGCTGGGTGAGCAGCAGGTTCTCGCTGCGGCCCGTGCGGGTCAGCTCGACATTGTCGAGCGCCCACGGCGCCGCGAGGCGGCGCGCGCGATAGACATCGAAGCCGACGCCGGTGCCGATCGCGCCGGCGCGGCTGCGGCCGTGGCCGAGGCTCGCCCCCAGGGTGCCGGCCGCCTGGCCTACGCGCACCAGCACCGGCGCCTCGATCGCGACGTCCCGCGAACGCAAGCGCACGACGTCGCCGTCGACGAGGTCGAGCCGGCGCGCATCCGCTGGCGCAATCTCCAGCGCATTGCCCCAGACCTGCTTGTCGAACGGCTTTGGGCATTCCTGCAGCCAGGCATTGTTCGCCTCGCTGCCGTCCCACAGGGAAGCATCGGGCATCAATACCAGCGCGATGCCCTGCGGCGCGGCCGCCGGCGCGACCTGCGGCAATTGCACGGCCGGCGGGGCCACCGGCTTGGCGGCGCTGTCCGCGACCACGCCCACTTCAAGCGTCCGGCGCCACCAGGCCTCGAAATCGCCCGCGCCTGATTGCGCCGCCCAGGTGGCGCGCACGCAATCATGGGCGGAGCCCGCCGAGCCGCTCGCCACCAGCGCCAGCACCTCGTGCGCGGTGCGGCTGTCATAGAGCGGACGGATCAGCGGCTGGACGATGCTTGCGGTCCCGTCATGCGCGCGCAGATCCGACCAGCTTTCCAGCGGATGCGATTGCGGCAGCCGCCAAGTGCAGCGCGCCGCGGTCTCGTCGTCATATGAGCCGAGCCGCGCGCTGAACGGCACCGCCGCGATCGCGTCGCCGAGCTTGAGCTCGCCCGGCGCGTCATAGGCCGGATTGGCGCCGAGGATAATGAGCGTCTGCACGCGGTGCGCCGCGAGGTCGTCGGCAAGCGCGCGCAAGGCGTCGCCGTGCCCCATGCCGGCCGGGTCGACCGGATCGATGTAGTCGATCGGCGCGTGCAGCTGCGCGTTGATCCAGTGAGTGAGCGCATGCACCTCGGCGCCCTGGCGCGGCCCCGCCAGCACCAGCGCCTGCCTGGGCCGCGCCTTGAGGTCGGCCGCGACCGCGTCGGCGAAGCGCTCGGCATCGGGCGGCAGCGGCGCGTCGCCCACCAATGCGCCGAGCGTGCCCGCGACTGCGAGCGCGACGTTGCGGATCAGCGCAGGATGCAGCGCAAGCCGATGATCGGCGGCCGCGCCGGTGAGCGTCCAGGCCGGCTCGACCGCGTAGAGCCGCAAGAACTCCGCCGCCGATCTTGCTTGCCGCGCCGTCATGAGATCGCGCGCGAAGCGGATCTGCATCGGACCCGGCCCGATCGGATCGACGTCGAGCGTCAGCACGACGCGGGCGTCGGCCAGGCGCGGCACCGCCGTCAGCGGGCGGCCGAACGCCTGGGTGGCGCCGGCGCGCGCCGCATCGTCGTCGACCGGCTCATAGCGATACCAACGCGCCTCCGGCAGGTCCTTCAGCAGCGCATCGATCTGCCGCAGCAGCGTCGGCGACGTGATGCGGTTGGTGAGGATGCGCAGGCCGGCGCCGCGGCGCGCGCGCTCCTGCGCCATCTGGGCGAGCAGCGCCGCCTCGAACGCGCTCCAGGCGACGAGATCGTCGCCGTGGCGCACGGCCTTGAGGCGATCGGGATCGTAGAGCGACAGCACGGCCGCTTCGGCAAAGACGTCGGTCGCGCCGAGGCTCGCCGGATGGCGCGGATTGCCCTCGATCTTGATCGGCCGCCCCTCGACCGAGGTGACGATCACGCCGCGCGCAAAGCCGCCGAGCGCAAGCGCGCTGGCAAAGCGCAGCGGCAGGCCCGGGGTGAGGCGCTCCGGCATCTCGACATAGGGCACGACCTGCTCGGCCGGCCGGCCGCAGGACGCGAGCGCGAGCGCGGTGCCGCTCGCGAGCAGGCGCAGCGCCGCGCGGCGATCGATCGGTCCAACCGTGTGCGTGTTGCGCGTCATCGGCTCACCGGTGGCACACCGAGCAGTCGGTGAGATGCTTGTTGTCGATGCGATATTGCGCGGCGAGGCGCGCGCCTTGCGCCGCCTGGTCGGCGGGCGGCCGCCAATCGCCGGCGAAGATCTTGTCGTGCGGGCGAAGATTCGGCGCCGGATCGCGGTGGCACGCGAGGCACCAGCCCATGGTGAGCGGCGCCGCTTGCCGCGTCAGCCGCATCTGGTCGATCGGCCCATGGCAGGTCGTGCAGCCGACACCCTTGGCGATGTGGATCGAGTGGTCGAAATAGACGTAGTCGGGCAGCCGGTTGACCTTGTTCCAGCGGATCGGCCGGTCGTCCGCGAGGCTCGTGCGCACCGGCGCCAGCATGGCGGTCTGGGTGTAGAGCTGCGAATGGCAGCTCATGCAGGTGTGGGTCGGCGGAATGCCGGCGACCGGCGAGGTCTCGACGCCCGCGTGGCAATAGCGGCAATCGATCCCGAGCCCGCCGACATGGTGGGCGTGGCTGAACGGCACCGGCTGCTCGAGGGTGAGCGTGTCGCCGGTGATGTAGCTCGAGCGCATGGTCCAATACGCGAGCGCGGTGCCGGCGAACGGCAGGACCAGGAGCGCGATCAGCACCGTGCGGGCGACCGTGTCGGCATAGGGGCGGAACAATTGCGGCATCGGCCGCCCTCCAGAAATGTCGTTCCCGGGGCAATTCAGGCCGACGCGCTCCCGCGCCGCAGCGGCCGGTCCTGACCGCACGCGCACGGGAGATGCATGCGAGTGGAGGATGAGAACGGACGACGTCGCGTCGGGCGCAAGCGGCCTTGCCGCCATGCCGGCCGCAGCAAGGCCGCGATTTCGCGGTTGCGCGCGTCTGCCGATTTGGGTAATGGCATAAATGAGAGTGTGGGAATTGCGCCCAGGCTCATCGAGAAAACCCGCCAACAAGCACAAATCCTGCGAGCAAGCTGGTCCGCTCGGCGGCGATGCGCGCGCAGCGCCGTCGCCTGTCTTCCGCCGTCACAACCGGACGTCAGCCCTCGCGCGGATTCCTCGTTGTTTCGATTGATCGGCGCATTGTTTGTCCGATTGCTTTCCATTGTTCTTGCGCCGGCAGCTTTTCTGTCGCCCACGCAAGGCCTTGCATTGTAATTGCGGGGGCATTTTGCATTGCAGATCGATTGTATTTTGGCGGCCGCCCCCTGCGGTCGGCGCCAGGCGTTATCAATGGCGATTTCGCAATGCACGATGGCGCGCCTTGGATGAGCACGATGCAACCGGCGCGGATTGCTCCACGCCACATCGGACCGGGTTGCGTCGTGGGGGTAAATGGTCGCTCGGCGGATTGGTTCCCGGTGCGGCGTCGGGCCGCTCGCGCGAACAGACGCGCGGCGCATGCGAGTGGCGGAGACACTCCGCGCCGGCAGGCGTTCGCCCTGCAGGAAGACCAGTCCCCTCACGGGAGCCCTCACATGCGACCATCGCTGCTGCGCGCCGCTCTCCTTGCGACGCTTCTCGCGACCTCGGCGGTGGGAATTGCGGCCGCGCAAGGTGGGGGTGGCGGCGGCGCGGGTGGTGCCGGCGGTGGCGGCTCGGGAGGCGCGGCCGGTACCGGCAGCGCTGGTGGCATGTCGCCGGGCGCCGCGCCCAGCGCGCAAGGGTCCGGTGCGCCGGGCAGCGGGACGACGATGAACCTCAACCGCCCGTGCGGACCAGGGTCGGTCGGAACCATCGGCAGCGGCGCCGCCACCAGCGGCCAGAAACAGACGGCGCCCGCGACGAGCGGCCAAGGAAACGTCGGCTCGACGCAATCCGGCGCCAGCACGACGCTCGGCAGCGGGTGCTGACCACCGCAGATGCGGACGGACTGCGTCCGCCCCACCAACCTACGTCATGCCCGTCTTCGCCGGGTGGCCCAGACGTGGATGGCCGGGACAGGCCCGGCCATGACGACCGTGACGATTTCGGGCGACACCAACTCAGCCGCCGGCGTAGCCGCCGATGATCGGCAGGATCTCGCCCGTGATGTAGCTCGAGCAGCTCGGCGCGGCGAGAAAGACGAAAGCCGGCGCAATCTCCTCGGGCTGCGCGGCGCGTTTCATCGGCGTCTGCGCGCCGAACTTTTCGACCTGTTCGGGCGCGCGATCGGCGGGATTGAGCGGGGTCCACACCGGCCCGGGCGCGACCACGTTCACGCGGATGCCGCGGTCGATCAGGCTCGCGGCGAGCGAGCGGGCGAACGCGTGAATGCCGCCCTTGGTCATCGAATAGTCGAGCAGATTCTTGTTGCCGGCGATGCCGGTGACCGAGCCGGTCATGACGATCGCGCTGCCCGGCCGCATGTGCGGCACGGCCGCCTTGGCCATGTGGAAATAGCCGTACAGGTTGGTCTTGAGCGTGCGGTCGAAATGCTCCTCGGTGAGGTCCTCGATCTTCTGCACGTGCTCCTGGAACGCGGCGTTGTTGACCAGCACGTCGAGGCGGCCGAGCTTTTCCACGGTCTCGCGCACGACCGCCGCGCAGAACTGCGGATCGGCCACGTCGCCCGCCACCGTGATGCATCGCCGCCCCTCCCGCTCGACCGTACGCTTCGTCTCGGCAGCATCCTCGTGCTCGTCGAGATAGGCGATCACGACGTCAGCGCCCTCGCGCGCATACAGCACCGCGACGGCGCGGCCGATGCCGGAATCGCCGCCGGTGATCAGCGCGACCTTGTCGCGCAGCTTGTCGGAGCCGAGATATTGCGGCGCCTCGTACATCGGGGCGGTCTCGAGCTGCGCCTCGTGTCCGGGCTTTTCCTGATGCTGCGGCGGAAAAGATTCCGGATAGCGCCGTGCGCCGGCCTGCATCGCGCCGGCCGGCGATTTCTTGTTTCCTTCCTTGCCGCTTTCGGCGTCCGCGCGCTCCACCTGTCGCTGCACGGCGCGCTCGTCCGCGGCCGTCTTCTCCGCTTCACGCGCGAACGAGCGCTTCGACTGCGACGACCTGCTGCTCATGTCCGATCCCCGCCCTAGACCGCCTCGGCGAACTGGTTGACCTTGGTTTCGGCGATCTCGGTGAGCTTCCGGTCGGTCTCCTTCTCTTCCGCCAGCGTCTCGTCGAGCAGCGCCGCCGCGTCGTCGAGGCCGAGCTCGGCCGCCCAGGTCTTGAGGGTGCCGTAGCGCGAGATCTCGTAGTGCTCGACCGCCTGCGCGGCGGCGAGCAGCCCGGCGTCGAGCGCCGCCCTGCCCTTGTAGTCCTTCATCACCTCCTGGCCTTCCTCGATGATGCCGATGATCGCCTCGCAGGTCTTGCCCTGCGGCTTCTGCCCGATCGCCTCGAACACCTGCTCGAGCCGGTTGACATGCTCCTCGGTCTGCGTCTCGTGCTTCTCGAACGCGCCCCTGAGCTCGTCCGAGTGCGCCGCCTTGGCCATCTTCGGCAGCGCGGCGAGAATCTTCTTCTCGGCAAAATAAATGTCCTTGAGCGTGTCGTGAAAAAGATCGCCCAGGGTCTTTTCCTTGGCCATGATGTCCTCCATTGGGGTTCTTGGGTTGGATCCGCTCGAGCCCGCGCTTCGTTACCGCGCGCCGAGCGCGGCCTCGCGGCCTTCGCCCACGAGCACGTATTGGTCGCCGGCGTAATCCGGCAGGATCGACTTGAGCAATCCGACGATCAGCACTGGGTTGCGCATGTCATCACTCCGCTCCATCTGGCGACCCGCTGCGTCCCCCAAAAACTAACGGGCAGCCGCAGCGGACGTTCCGACGACGCCCCTTGGTTTCGCGTCCGCGCGGACGCCGCCAGCCGCGGGAAACTCTCTCGTCCTCAGTCGTTATCGGGATGGCGGGAACCGCACGGCACGAGGCCGAGAGAACGGCAGCCGCAATGCCTCTGCATCTCACCTTGTCGGACGTGCTCATTCGGCTCCTCTGCACCCTGCTCGCAGGCGCCGTGATCGGCTACAATCGCGGCGAGCACGGCAAGGCCGCCGGCCTGCGCACCACCATGCTGGTGTGTCTCGCGGCGTCGGTCGCGATGCTGCAGGTCAACTACCTGCTGCCGCTCGCGGGGCGCTCGACCGACTCGTTCGTCATGAACGACCTGATGCGGTTCCCGCTCGGCATCCTCACCGGCGTGGGATTCATCGGCGCCGGCGCGATCCTGCAGCGGCGCGATATCGTCACCGGCGTCACCACGGCGGCGACGCTGTGGTACGTCACGGTCGTCGGCCTGTGCTTCGGCGGCGGCCAGATCCTGCTCGGGTCGCTCGCGACCGCGGTCGGCGCGGCCCTGCTGTGGGGCGTCAAGTGGACCGAGCGCCGCATGGTGCGCGAGTTTCGCGCCCGCCTCACCGTCACCCTCGATGCCGCCGCACCGGCGAGCGATCTGCGCGCGCCGCTGGGCGCCGCCGGCCTGACGATCGCGGCGACGACCGTCGAGCTCGAGCCGCAAAGTCGCACCTACGTCTACGAGCTCCTCGAGAACCGCGCCGAGACCGAAACCGGCATTCCGCCGCTGGTCGAGCGCCTCGCGCGCGAGCCCGGCGTGCGTCGCGTGTGCTGGCGGCCCGTCGCCTAGCACCCACGTCATGGCCGGGCTTGTCCCGGCATCCTCGTCTTTCTTGCCATATTGCACAGACGGGATGCCCGGCACCTGGGCGAGCGAAGCGACGCCGTTCTTCGAACGGCCATGCCCGGGCATGACGAGCCTAAATCTCCTGCATCACCTGCGCGTAGGCGATCAGCGCGAACAGCGCGGTGCCGCCGATGACGTTGCCGATCAGCACCGGCGCGAAGAAATCGCCCAGCATCGGCCCAATGCCCATCTGGCCGTTGAGCACGAGCATGAACGCCTCGATGCTGCCGGCCACCACGTGCGTAAAGCCGGCAGTCGAGATCAGCCAGGTCATCAGCACGATGACGTGGAACTGGGCCGACTCGGCGCCCGGCAGCAGCCAGACCATGGCGGCGATGAGGAAGCCGGCGCCGACGCCGCGGAACAGCGCCTCGAGCCAGCCGAGGTGCTGCAGGTGGCCGCTGACCGCGAGCATGCTGTCGCGCAACTCGGGGGTGAGCACGGGCGTGAAGGTGCAAAAGATCGCCGCGACCAGCGTCCCGGCCATGTTGGCGAGGAACACCACGCCCCACATGCGCACCAGCCTCAAGACGTTGGCGCGGTTGAAATTGGCCATCACGGGCAGCACCACCGTGATGGTGTTCTCGGTGAATAGCTGCTGGCGTGCCAGCACCACCATGACGAAGCCCGACGTATAGCCGAGGCTCGTGACCAGCGGCCGCCACGGCGCGTCCGGCAGGTGCATCAGCAGGATCGCCTGCGCGAGCAGCGAAAAGCTGATCGACAGGCCAGCGGCGACGCCGGACCACCACAACGAGGTGACGGGCCGCGCCATTTCCTCCTCGCCGACGCGGCAGACGATCTCGTAGATGACCGGCGTGCGCGGGCTCGAGCGCTCCTCGACGTCCTCGATCTCGCGCCGCGTAAAGCCGCTCGGGCCGCGCTCGTCCGCGCGGCTCGACGCGGATTTGCCGCGCTCTTTCGCCTGGCGGGACTGGCGGGTAGCCATCGCGGGCTCCATCGCCGCGACGACGCGGCGATGCGACAACGTTCCGTTGCGGGAACCGGTTCCGCGGCGCCAACCTAACCGACCGGCTCCGGCCGGATCAGCGCGAGGCCGCTCTGCGGATCGTAGGCCTTGTGCAGATGCACGGGCTGCTCGGTCAGCACCACCCTCGAGGGTCGGTCCGAACGTGCGCCTGCGCGAGATGGCCGGCGAGCGCGCTGCCGTCGCGGCGCCCGAGCACGACATGGACATGCAGCGCCGGCTTGCCGTCGGGCGCGAGCGCGACGTCGCCGACCAGGGACGCGACCTCGACCTGCTCGCGCACCGGAATGGGCTGATACGCCTTCGTTTCCCAATCGTGTTGCGTCACGTAAGCGTCGCACACCGCCAAGAGTTCCGCCGGGTTTGAGCGCCCAGACGTCCCGGGCCTGCCGTCACGCGGCCCGGCGCCGATGCCTGCCTTCCTTGACCTCCTCGATGATCTTCTGGCTGAAGGCCTCGAGATCGCCCGGATTGCGCGAGGTGATCACGCCGTTGTCAGACACGACTTCTGAATCTTCCCACTTGGCGCCTGCATTCATGACGTCAGTCTTGATAGTCTTGTAGGAGGTCATCTTGCGTCCCTTGGCGATGCCTGCCTCGATGAGCAGCCAGGGCGCATGGCAGACGGCGGCGACGGTCTTGCCCGCATCGAAGAAGCCGCGGATGAGCTCGATGGCCTCGGTGTTGACGCGGAGATGGTCGGGGTTCATCACGCCGCCCGGCAGCACGATGGCGTCGTAGTCGGCGACCTTGGCGTCGCCGAGCTTCTTGTCGACGTTGACCGGACGGCCCCAATCGGTCTTGTCCCAGCCCTTGATCCAACCGGTTTCGGGCGAGACGATCTCGACCTTGGCACCCGCCGCTTTGAGCTGGTCGCGCGGAACCTCCAGCTCCGATTGCTCGAAGCCGGTCGTTGCAAGAATGAGGATGCGCTTGCCGTCCAGGGGTCCCGCCATGTTGTCCTCCGTTTGTGGGATCGCTGGACGGATAACGGCCGGCATGGCCTCGGGTTTCCGTTCTGTGTGCGCGGGATCGTCGGCGGCACGCCGCGCGGGAACCGCACGTGACGCGATACGTTGTCCTTCGCTTGCCGGGTGACAACCGGCCCCAATAGGGATGACGGACGCAGCTGATTTTGCCGGTTTCTGGCTGCGACACCAACGCATCGGTACGCGCTGACGTCTAACCTGTTCCCGGCGAGCACCAAGCATCCTTAGCGCCGTTTTCCCCTTGGCCCTCTTAACCTCCTTGCTGTCGAATACCTTACGTCATCAAGATTCTCGAAGCGCGCTCTCCGGTATGGCTGCTACTGCGTCCGCTACTTCTTGCGTTGAGCCGTCCTGAATTTCTTGAGACCCGCTTTCATCAAGGCTTGGGCTTTTTGCGGCCCGGCTTCTGCCCTCGCCTTGAATTTGCGGTTGCGAAGCTTGTTGTAGCTCTCGAAGAACTGCTTGATCTCTTCCACGAGATGTGGCCGCAGGGCGGAAAGGCGCTTAGCGTTGTTATAGGTCTGGGCGTGAGTCGCGACCGCAATCAAGCGGTCGTTGCGGGTCCACTTCCCGCCCTCTTTCTGCTCTGCCTCGATCGCGCCAATGAGGCGTCCGCGGACGACGCAGCCCGGCACGACCGCCGCATCCATCAGCACCAGCACGTCAACGGGATCGCCATCGTCGCCGAGCGTGGAGGGGATAAAGCCAAAATCGTAGGGAAACACCATCCCTTCGGGCAATACCGTGGAGAGCTGCATGCAATCGCAATCGGGATCGTAGCTGTATTTGGTGCGGCTGCCGCGCGGCGTCTCGATGACGATTCGCAAATCATCCTTCGCATCGCCAAACGGCGCGATTGCCGAAAGGATCGTATGGCGGGCGGTTCGAGCCATGTGAGGACGGCCTGCTCGGCCCTCTATCATGTCTATTTCTTTCGTCGCACGACGTAATCACCGTCGCGGCGCGAATGTTCCCGGCAACGCGAGCCTCCTGCGGGCGGCAACGCCGGAACGGATCGGACCATCATGTGTCCGAGCTGATGGCGAACTCGAGCCGCCTGCCCGATGAGGCGCAGCTCGCCCGCGCGGCCCGACGCGGACTTGCCGCGCTCTTTCGCTTGGCGGGATTGGCGGGCAGCCATCGCGGCCTCCATCGCCGCGACAACGCGGCGCTGCGACAATGTTCCATCGAGGGAACCGTTCCGGTCAGGCGCCCCGCTGGAGGACCGGTCCGCAAAGGCCGATGCCGGTATTCACGAGTGCAAGATGGCTCAAGGCCTGGGGAAAGTTTCCCGTCAGGCGTCGGCGGCGAATATCGTACTCCTCCGACAGAAGGCCCACGTCGTTGCGCACCGCGAGGAGGCGCTCGAACGCGGCGCGCGCCGCCGCGTCCCGGCCCTGCATCTTGCGGCAGTCAGCCAGCCAGCAGCTGCAGGCCAGGAATGCGCCCTGCGCACCCTCGCGCGACTCCGCGGTGCGATAGACGAGCCCGTCATCCATCAGCTCGCGCTCGATGCGCGCGATCGTCGCGGCGACGCGGGAATCATCGATCGGTAGAAAGCCGACCACCGGCATCAGCAGCAGCGCCGCGCCAACCTGCCGGCTGCCGTAGTATTCGACGAAGCTGTCCAGCCCGCCGTCGAATCCCTCCTGACACACCTCGCGGTGGATCTCGGCCCGCAGCGCCGCTAGCCGCTTGAGCAGGTGCGGATCGGCGTCAGGCGCGCCGGCATTGCGCTTGAGAAAGCGATCAAGCACGACCCAGGCCATCACTTGCGAATAGACGTGGCGGCGCGGCTCGCCGCGGCTCTCCCACAGACCGTGCCCGGCCAAGCCCCAGACGCCCGCGACATGCTGCACGATGTCCTGCTCGAGCGCGCCCCAGTGGGCATTTCGCTCGATCCCGGCCTGTGCGGCGAGCTCCATCACATCGACGAGCTCCCCGAAGACGTCGATCTGGCGCTGGTGCGCCGCTGCGTTGCCGACCCGAACCGGCACCGACCAGCGATAGCCGGACAGCCAGGGAACGGCCCATTCGTTGAGGTCGCGCCCGCCGTCGACGCGGTACATCACCTGGATATGTTCGGGCGAGCCGGCGATCGCCCGCAGGATCCAGTCGCGCCAAGCCTCGGCCTCCGCATGATAGTTCGCATTGAGCAGCGCCGATACCGCGAAGGCCGCATCGCGTAGCCAGCAATAGCGGTAGTCCCAGTTCATTCCGGCGCCCGACACCTCGGGGAGCGAGGTCGTCGGCGCCGCGACGATGCCGCCGGTCGTATGGCTGATCATCGCCTTGAGCGTGATCAGCGAGCGGCGGACGGCGTCGGGCCAGTCGGTCGGCTTGTCGAAGCCGCCGATCCAGCCGCGCCAATACTGTTCGGTGTCAGCGAGCGCCCGCTGCGGGTCGAGCGCGGCCGGAGGCCTCTCCTGCGCCGACCCAAATTGCAGCACGAACGCGCAGCACTCGCCTGCGCGGACGACGAACTCAGCGCCCACGTCGCGGCCGTCGCGATCGAGCGGAGCGCCGGCGCGCAGGATCGTCAGATCGGGGCCGACGCGACCGACCGCCTGACGCTCCTCCGCCTCAAGCCAGGGCGGGACCAGCCCATAACCGAAGCGCAGGCGCAGTCGCATCCGCATTGCGGCAAATCCGCGCAACCCCGTGACGATACGCACGAGTGCCGGTGCGCCCTTCCGTTCGGGCATGAAGTCGGTGACGCGCACGGTGCCCGAGCCGGTCACGAATTCGCTGTCGAGGATGAGCGTGTCGTCGCGATAGCGGCGCTGCGCGCGCGCCTCCGCATCCTGTGGGGCGAGCAGCCAATGGCCGTTGTCCTCGCCGCCGACCAGCGCCGCGAGGCACGCGTCCGAGTCGAACCGCGGCCAGCAAAGCCAATCGATCGAGCCGTTCCTGCCGACGAGGGCGGCCGATTGGCCGTCGCCGATCATGGCGTAGTCTTCAAGCGGCGCGGCCATGTGGATCTTTCCCCGTCAAATCCAGTCATTGCGTGCTCCCGGGGCATCGGAAGGGGAACGCTTCGGGCGCGGCGCGGTTGCTCGAAGGGGGCTTGATCGATGGGTTCGAATTTGAACGAGTTCGCCAACCGCACCGTCGTGGTCACCGGCGCATCGGCCGGCGTCGGCCGGGCGATCACGCATCGCTTTGCCCGCGCGGGCGCCCGCCTCGGGCTGATCGCGCGCGACGCCGAGGCCTTGTGCTCGGTCCAGGAAGAGGTCGAGCGGCTGGGCGGGTCTGCGGTCATCGCGCCAGCGGATGTCGCGGACGCCGATGCGCTCTTCGCCGCCGCCGACCATATCCGCGACGCCTTCGGGCCGATCGACGTGTGGATCAACGACGCGATGGTGACCGTGTTCTCGCCGGTGTGGGAGATCACGCCCGACGAATTTCGCCGCGTGACCGAGGTCACCTATCTCGGCTTCGTGCACGGCACGCTCGCCGCGCTGCGCGACATGCGGCCGCGCGATCGCGGCACCATCATCCAGATCGGCTCGGCCCTCGCCTATCGCGGCATCCCGCTGCAGTCAGCCTATTGCGGCGCCAAGCACGCGATCCGCGGGTTCACCGATTCCTTGCGCAGCGAGCTCCTGCACGCGCGCAGCCGGATCAAGCTCAGCATCGTCGAGCTGCCGGCGGTCAACACCCCGCAATTCGATTGGGCGCGGACGCACATGGGGCAGCAGCCGCGGCCGGTGCCGCCGGTGGTCCAGCCGGAGGTGATCGCCGAATGGGTGTTCCGCGACGCGTGCAATCCGCACCGGGAAACATGGATCGGCTGGAGCACGCTCAAGGTGATCCTCGCCAATATGCTGCTGCCCGAATTCCTCGATCACTATCTCGCCCGCAAGGTGGTGACCGCGCAGCAAACCCGCGTCCCGGTGTCCCCGATGCGGCGCGACAATCTCGACGAACCCGTCCACCACCTGCACCGCACCCGCGGCAGCTTCGACCGCGAGGCCAGCGCAGAGGCGATCGCAATTCCGGGGCCAGTCGCCCGGATAGCGCCGGTCGCCGCCGGAGTGCTCGCCCTGATCGCCGTCGCGTTCCTGGCACGCGGCGGAGAACGCCGCCGCTGAGGTCTACGGCAGCCCGGACGACGCCGACACGGCCTACGACACCAGCTCCGGGCGAATGAGCGCGAGGCCGCTCTCCGGATCGAGCGCCTTCTGGAGATGCGCCGGTGGCTCGGTGAGGATCACCTCGAGCGTCGGGCGCACATGCGCCTCGGCGAGATGGCCTGCGAG
>Ga0335081_10000966_pt1 | contig 46102 bp, 48 predicted proteins | sample Lox_Sample_35_FD_206713 | JGI IMG/M metagenome (GOLD analysis project Ga0335081, IMG submission 206713) | Soil microbial communities from Loxahatchee National Wildlife Refuge, Florida, United States - Lox_Sample_3.5 | ecosystem: Environmental > Terrestrial > Soil > Wetlands | place: USA... | reverse complement strand
GTTAAAACCATCAGCAAGCAAAGGTTCAACCATTTATTTCCACGACGCCAGTCTTTCTTCGCATACAACAAGGACCATATTTTTAAGTACTTATTTAAAATGCGATCAAAGGAAATTGTTAATGCAAACGGTACGATCAAACCAGGTCTTTTATTCTCAGATCTAAAGCTCGCTCTTGATCCAAAGAATGCATTAGAAAAACTGTAGAATCTTTTGTAATAATTCCTTTCTTAAAGACTAAGGTCTACCGTATCCATTTTTCTTTTCAACAAACGAATGGAAATCTTTTTCATTGCGGAGTCTCAATTTCGAGACGATCCAAACCACAGCCTCATCTCTTCTCCCCCGTATTGCTTGCGAAGTCATTCACGGCCCGCACCAGCTTGTCGATGTGTCCGCAGACCATGGTATCGAAGGCTTTGTATCCCTCGGGCTGCAGATTGAATGCTTCCGGATAACTCTTCGCGATGATTCTCTTGACAATTGGAGTCAGGTCGTTTTCCAACGTCTTCATTTTCCACTCTTCCTCCATGGCCTCATCCCAGGCTTTGTCAAGCTCTTTCTGTCCTTCTTCCGTAATATTCTCCACCATAAGCCTTGCCTCCTGAAGTTATGACGCTATTAATATAACATATTTGGTCAATAATAGGCTATAGTATTTCACCGCGGCTGTCTGTAACTTTTCAAACCAGATCGAGTAAATATCTGTTAGCTTATCAAACATACACTCTGAAAATATTGGAACAAGGATCAAGTAAAAACCACGGATTTCCACTGATTTCGTCGCTGCATCATGTTTGTATTCGTGATGACTTGTCCCTTTTATGTTACCCGTGTTCCATGTCTTGTTTCCCATCAATCAAAACCCTGAGGCAATAGTATGAAAAGAACAGCTTTGCTCTTTGCAGCATTAATGTTTGCCGGTGCAGTCCAGCAGGCGACCGCGCAAATAGACGCGAGACTACTTCAGTATCCCGCGGTATCGAAAACACAGATCGTCTTCGAATATGCAGGCGACCTGTGGGTGTCTCCGAAGGAAGGTGGAACGGCCAACCGGCTCACCACTCCTCCCGGAGACGAATTCCTTCCGCGTTTTTCTCCCGATGGATCGAAGATCGGGTTCACGGGCAACTACGAAGGAAACGTGGACGTGTATGTCATCCCGTCCAAAGGAGGAATGCCGTTACGGATCACGCACCACGGCTATCCGGACAGGATGGTCGACTGGTATCCCGACGGCAAAAATCTTCTGATCGCGACCTCGATGGAAAGCGGCAGACAGAGATACGACCAGTTCTATAAAGTATCCGCCGAGGGAGGAATGCCGGAAAAACTTCCTATTCCCTACGGTGAATTCGGAACTGTATCCCCCGACGGAAACAAGATCGCCTATACTCCGATGTCGCAGGCATACCGGACGTGGAAGAGATACCGGGGCGGATGGGCGGCGGACATCTGGGTGTATGATCTCGAAAAAGGGACGGCGGAGAACATCACGGACAATCCTGCAAACGACGAATTCCCGATGTGGCACGGCAGCACGATTTACTTTCTCTCCGACCGTGGCGAGAATGAAAGGGCAAATATCTGGGCTTATGATATTAATACGAAACAGACGCGGCAGATAACCGACTTCAAAGATTTCGATATCCATTTCCCGTCGATCGGACCTGACGATATAGTCTTCGAAAACGGCGGCAAGCTTTATCTCCTCGACCTTGCCACGGAAAAATATCACGAGGTCAAGATCGAAGTAGTGACCGACGAGATAACGTTGATGCCGAAACCGGAAAGCGTCGAGAAGATGATCGGCAGCTTCGCCGTCTCCCCCGACGGCAAGCGCGGAGTATTCGAAGCCCGCGGCGACATTTTTTCAGTGCCCGCAGAAAACGGGAACGTAGTCGATTTGACGAATACATCCGGAGCCTTCGAAAGATTTCCTGCGTGGTCTCCAAACGGAAGATACGTTGCATATTGGAGCGATCGATCAGGCGAGTACGAGCTCACGCTTAAGGACATGGAAAATCCCGCTGCGGAGAAGAAGCTCACTTCATACGGTCCCGGCTTCAGATACAATATTTACTGGTCGCCCGACAGCAAGAAAATAGCTTTCATCGATAAGGCTATGGACATCTACATTTATGATCTCGACAAAGACAAGACCACTAAAGTAGACAGAGAAGAATATTATTATGAGGGAGGTTTGGTTGGCTTCAAGCCATCATGGTCCTCGGACAGCCGCTGGCTTGCCTATGCAAAAGATTTTGACAACAGGCACACGGCGATCTATATTTACGACTCGAAAGAAGCGGAGGTCCATCAAGTTACGAGCGGCTATTACAACGATGACGCGCCCTGTTTCGATCCCGATGGGAAATATCTGTATTTCTTTACGAACAATACATTTGCTCCCGTGTACGGCGACATGGACAACACGTTCATCTACCCAAACTCAACGAGGATCGCCGCAGTTACTTTAACAGATACTCTTGCCTCCCCGCTCGCGCCGAAGGACGATACGACTTCGATCAAGAAGGATGAAGGGTCGAAGAAGGAAGAGCCGAAGAAGGATGAGGGAAAGAAGAGTGAAGAAAAAACGAAGGAAGTGCGAATCGACTTTGAAGGCATCGCGGAAAGGGCAGTTATACTTCCGCCTCCCGCCGGCAACTACAACAATTTAGAAGCGGTTTCCGGGAAAGTTGTTTACCTGAAAGGTCCGAACAGCGGATCGGCGGATAAGAAGAACTCGATCGGATATTACGATTTGGATAAGAGGGAAGAGAAGACAATCTCGGACGACGCGTCGAATTACATGATTTCAGCCGACCACAATAAGATCATGATCGCCAAGGATGGCTCATACTTCATCACAGACGTCGCTCCCGATCAGAAGCTCGAGAAGAGGATGCCGACGAGCCAGATGGAGGTGACGATCAACCCGCGCGAAGAATGGCATCAGATTTTCAACGACGTCTGGCGCTTTGAGCGAGACTACTTCTACGATCCGAACATGCACGGCGTCGATTGGAACGAGATGCGAAAGCAATACGGCGCACTGATAGACAACTGCATGACGCGGTCGGATGTCAACTACGTCATCGGCGAACTGATTTCCGAGATGAGCTCGTCGCACACCTACAGGTTCGGCGGAGACGTTGAGCAGTCCAAGCAGAGAGCGGTCGGATATTTAGGAATCGACTGGGAGCTCGCGAATGGAGCGTACAGGATCAAGACAATCATCAAGGCCGCGCCATGGGACAGCGATGTAAGGTCTCCGCTCGATCAGCCCGGAGTCAATGTGAAAGAAGGGGATTACATACTTGCCGTGAATGATGTTCCCATCGACGTGACAAAGGACCCTTATGCGGCGTTCGAAGGTCTTGCGGGAACAACTGTTGAATTGACCGTCAACAGCAAACCGTCGATGGATGGCGCGAGGAAAATCGTGGTTGAAACGATGACCGACGAAGCAAGACTCCGCCAGCTTGCGTGGATGGAGTCGAATAGAAAAATCGTTGACAAAGAGACCGGCGGCAAAATTGGCTACATTTACGTCCAGGACACAGGTGTTCCAGGTCAGGACGATCTTGTCAGACAATTGACGGCACAGTTCGACAAACAAGGATTGATCATCGACGAAAGGTTCAACAGCGGCGGACAGATTCCGGACCGGTTCATCGAGATGCTCAATAGAAAACCGCTCGCATTCTGGGCCGTAAGAGACGGAAAAGACTGGCAATGGCCGCCTGTGGCCAACTTTGGTCCGAAGGTGATGTTGATAAACGGATGGAGCGGCTCGGGCGGCGACGCGTTCCCGGATTATTTCCGCGAGGCCGGTCTCGGTCCGCTCATCGGCATGAGGACATGGGGCGGGCTGATCGGGATCACCGGCGCACCGCCGTTGATCGATGGCGGAGCGATCACTGTTCCGACATTCAGAATGTACATGCCCGATGGAAAATGGTTTGCCGAAGGACACGGAGTCGATCCCGACATAAAAGTTGTCGACGATCCAGCTCAGCTTGCAAGAGGAATCGATCCGCAGCTCGAGAAGGGAATTGAAGTCGTGATGCAATTATTGAAAGATCATCCGCCGGTGAAACCTGAGCGGCCGGCGTACGAGAAGAGATAGAAAAATTACCTCACCCTGATCCCTCTCCTTGAGGGGGAGGGAAATGGGTGGGGAAGTAATGCAACGTTGGATTCGATGTGGAAGCGAGGATTGTAGGAGAGGATTGCTGGCGGCGCGGTGGCGGGAACTGATTTTTATAACATGAAATCATTGTCCCGTTTCTGCAGCAAGCTCCTTTACCACAGAGTTCTTTTTGGTGGCCTGCCGGTACACGATCACAAAAACACCCGACAGAAGAATTGACGCGATAAATCCAAGAAACGGAGTCTCACCGGAGAGAAAAGCCACGACCGGATGTCCGTCCGGCATTTTATATAATGAAAGGACTGCGAGAAGATTGTTCGTGAAATGCGCCGCCATGCCGGGGAGAATGCTCTTGCTCCTGTAGTAGAAAAACCCAATGAGGATTCCCAGGAGGGAAAGTGAAATCAGGTTGATCGGCTGCATGTGATAAAGTCCGAATATTATTCCCGCAATAAAGACGCTCTTCATTCCCATCGTGCGCTCCAGCGTTCGCTGGAAATACCCTCGAAAGAGCGTCTCTTCGCAAATTGCAGGTGTGACGCACACAACGACGATCAGCCAAACGAACTCTCCTGTCGTGTATGATGTAAAAATTTGCGCGTCGATCTGTGCCAGGAAGTCCGGGAAGTTCAGCTGCTTCAATATGAATTCACCTATGAAACTGCTGACCGGTATAAATAGAATTGTGGTAATTACGGCGAGGAGTATCTCGCCAACCGGCACCCGGGTGAGCCTTATGTAAGAAAAGATTTTTTTCGTGTGCCAGTGCTTTATGAGCCAGATAGTCGGACCAAGCATGAAGACGAATTCACATATCATGACCGACAATCGAATCGGATTTTTTGTCGCCATGATCGTATCCTTCATTTCCTCCAGGAACGATCCGCCTTTATAATTCATTCCTCTGGAAAAGACCGCGATCGCAGCAACTATGTTCAGACCGTAGTAATAAATGATGCCGACGATAATCAGTCCGAGGATAGCTGCTGTGGTAAGACTCTTATTTGGCCGTTCCCACGAGCCGTCATACCCCTCGCTGATCATTTCCGGGACTTGAATATTCTCCGTCACGAATTCTTTCTACTGAATAATTTCCGGCGGAGTGTTTTGAATATCGATCGGCGGCGGTGCCTGCATGCCGGGGAGATCATGCTTCCTGGCACGCAGGTCGAAATACATGACCACGGTGAACACAGGCGTGACGAGGAGCGAAAATAAGGAACTGATGCCGATAGCGATTCCGACTCCTGGTCCTAATGACTTCATAGCCTGGTGGATTATCTGCGGATCAGGTTCACCCCCGGAGTTGCCGATCGCCGTGAAGATTCCTCTATAGAAGCTCCACATGCTCCCGAACGTAATCGGAAGAGAAACGATCGAGATGGCGAACTGTGACAGGATGGTAAGCAGGAGCAGGATGCCGAACGTTCGCCACCAATTCTCCTTTACGAGAAACCAGCTTTGGCGAAGCGCATCGAGCGGACTGAGGCTTTCCACCGCTACCGCCGTCAATGAAAAATACCACCTATAGGCTAAATAGATGATAACCGGAACGCCGGCAATAAGGAAGAGCGCGACCAGTATACCAAAAACTACTCCGCTGTCGATGACGACCGCGAAAGTGGATAAGAAGAAGCCGACGACCGCGGTACCGCCCCCAATGATCAAGAGTTTCAGTGCTGCCTGTCCGATTCCGTAAAGCCACTTCATGTAAAAAGTTTCCTTCATGGCTTCATTGAGTCCGACCTCCTCTCCAAGCATTTCTTTGCCGACGGTGTAACTGATGGTAATTTCCGCAAGGAGTGTACCGAGAGCGAGGATGAGTATGGCAACGAAGAACAGAGCCATCTCGCCGAAAAACTGCAGCATGAACGGTGAGCCCGGCTGCTCGTGGATAAGTGAGCCGTTGGATGGAAGTACCATATCTGCAATCGAGGAATAAAAACTGTTCGCCGCAATTATCAGGAGAATGATCGGTATCACGAGAAAAATTACTGCGGCGACGATATTCCGCAGAAACGTTTTTCCGATCAAGGTGAAAGTTTTTTCAAAAATTTCACCAAGAGTCATCGGTAGAATTTGAGAATTCATGATTTCACTCCGCAGGTTATCAAGGTGTTCCGAGAAATAAATGATGGAAAATTTCGTTTGTCATCAAGAGCACAACTGGAATGAATTTAGATAAGCTGAGCCGAAAAGTCAAAGAAAATCAAACAGAAATGGAATCCGATCTCGATTTTTTGAGATGAGTTTTGAGCTGTAAAACCCGGGTTTGATCTCAGCACCGGAATGTCAAATCGCGAAGAGGCGGCAATAATTCTGAATAATCCGCCGTTCTTTGTGTCTCGGCAGATAAGAACCTCACAGCTGAGTCATCGCCGGATTAATGCAGGATTATCTAAGGATTATTGTCCGTGAGTCCATCGCATAAGCGGAAAAATATCCCACTGAACCGTTGGTGAGATTTGTGTTTGGGTTGGCGGGAGACAGAGAGGTTGGACTCTGGTCTGCGGCTATAACGTTTCTGAGAGTATAAAGATAGTCGTAGGTAGCCTTATCGATCGAGAGAAGGTCGACTTTCACGGTGTCGCCAGGGCCAATCTTGGCGCTGTTGTCGTTTCGATCCGTTCTGATGCCGAAGCGGAACGTAATTTCATTTCCATTTGTAAACTCATCGTCGGCTATGAAGATTCCGCCTCGTCCGCCTCTGATTGAATCAGGCGGAATAGAATTCACATGCGGTATGATGCGATAATAATTTCCGGACTGAGGGGGATCTTTGAACACCACGTAAAAATCGTAGCCCGATTCGCCGAACAGACTGGCTGAAGGTTGGGCATAGAAGGAATCTATGTCTACCTTCCGAGGCATCGTGGAGACAGCGTCATATTCCTTTCCATTTGCAATTACTTTCAACGAGTATGTTATCCCCGGTGCGCCGTCGGGCCTCAAGGAATAATAAACCCCGTTTGCAGAATCCTGCCTCAGAGTGTCGACATCGCCGGCATTGTCTGAAATTACTACCGTTGCGTTTGTTATCGGTTGAAAGTATAAGGAAGGCGTGAAGTAATCTCCCGTCATATTTATCACGACGGAATCCATTCCGCCCTGGTCGTTCACGAGTCCTTCAATCACTATCTGCGGGCTTGTCTGGTTGAGGTCGATGGAGATGACTTTTTGACAGGAAGAGAGACTGAAGAGCAGGAGCAACAGAAATAATATTCGATCGTGTCTGCGAGTCATGATGTAATTCTAAAAATTAAAATTATAAGTTATTGATGGCATGATAGGGAATATCGTGGTCTGCACCGCCTGTGTCTCGTTTGGATTGTCCGGGTTTTGCCGGAAGGTGATGGAGTACGCGTTCTGGCGATTGTAGGCATTGTAGATCGAGAAGTTCAAGTTTGAATGTTGGTTGATCGTCCATGTTGCCGACAGATCGAGTCTGTTATATGCCGGCATTCGATAACCGTTCTTTGAAGTATAATATGGCACAAGTCGTCCGTCGATCATGTAGTTGCCGCTCGGGAAAGTAACCGCGTTGCCGGCATAATAAACCCAGGTCGCACCAAATGTCCACGTGTCGTTTAAGTCATATGTGACGACGGCTGAAAAGGCATGAGTCCGGTCCTGCGTTGCAGGGAACGGATTCCCGTTGTTTATCTGCGCGAACTTTTCTTCCGTTCGCGAAAGTGTGTAAGAAAGCCACCCAGCGATTGGCCCGATTTTTTTCTTAACGAGTAATTCTGCACCGTAGCTCCATCCCGTCCCATATAACAGAAGAGACTCGACAACCGGATTAAGCTGCAAGTCGGCGCCGTTCCGGTAATCGATCAGGTTGCGCATTAATTTGTAGTAAAGAACGAGCGAAGATTCATATTGGTTGTTGTCGAAGTTCTTGAAATATCCGATGTCAACCTGGTCCGCATACTCCGGCGGAACATTATTTGTGCTCGGAACCCACAGATCGCTCGGATTAGTCGAAGTCGAATTTGAAAGAAGGTGCAGGTACTGGACAGTCCTGTCGTAAGAAGATTTGATAGAGTTTTCCTGGTCGAGAATGTATGTCAGCGCAATGCGCGGCTCAAGGCTCACGTAAGTCTTTATTGATTTTCCGGACCCATAAGCTGCTGTGTCCATAATGTCTCCCAGGTCATTATAAGTGTAGACTGTGCCCGGGCCAAGGAGAGTAAATGATGAGACTCTTAACCCGTAGTCGAGATTCAAATCTGAGAGTATGCCGATCTGGTGGGAGATGTATGCCGCATTCTCGAGGGCATACTTGTGTTCAAGCGACAGGCTGTTGACGGAACTTGTCGAACTGGATGTGATAGCACCGGGGAAGAATGTGTGATAAATCGAATTGAGGCCGAAACTGATGGTATTACCCGAGGTCATGAAATACTGGAAATCGGTTTTGAAATTTGCATCCTGGATCCCCGATGTTATCTCAAATTGGTTCGTGCCTAAACCTACATCGTTTGTGTATTCGTAGTCGCTGTAGATCAGCGAAGTATTGGAGAAAAATTTGTCGCCAAAAACATGGTTCCATCTCAAAGTCGCGGTTGCGTTCCCCCAGTTGAATCCGAAAATATCCGGATAATTGAAATTGTCTCTTCCGAAATATCCCGACAAAAAAACGCGGTCTTTATCGCCGAGCGTGTAATTCACCTTCGCGTTCAAATCGTAGAAATACAAACGCACACGGTTTATGGTCGTGTCCTTGGAGAGTCTGAGGAAGAGATCCGCGTAAGTTCTGCGACCGGAAATGATGAAGGAACCTTGATCTTTGATGATCGGTCCGTCGACGGTCAACCGCGAATCGAGGAGTCCGATTCCGCCCGTGGCACCGAATTTTTTGTCGTTGCCATCGTTGGTCCGGATATCGACCACAGAAGACAACCGCCCGCCGTATTCTGCCGGCATGCCTCCAGTGATGACCGTGACGTCGTTTATCGCATCCGAATTAAATACAGAAAGAAACCCAAGAAGGTGAGATGGATTATAGACGGGAGCCTCGTCGAGCACGATCAAGTTTTGATCCGCGCTTCCGCCGCGCGCATAGAAGGCGGTGCTTCCTTCGCCTGCCGCCTCGATTCCTGGAAGGAACTGGATGGTCTTCAAAATATCCTGTTCGCCGAGAATGACGGGGATTGCTTTTACCTGCTGAACCTGAAGGTTGTTCGAGCTCGTGTTTGTGGAGACGACGTTTGCGTTGCTGTGTTCTCCCGACACCACCACTTCGCTTTCGGTTATCGGCTGAGGCGCAAGTGAGAAATTAATTGTCCGGTCGCGATCGAGAACGATCGTATCGAGCTTAGTCTTGAAGCCGAGATACTGGATATTGACCGCGTATGTTCCTTCCGGAAGCGTAATTGAATAAAAGCCGTAAGCATTGGAAGATGCGCCCACATCTTTCAGTTCTCTCACGATGACAGTCGCCCCGATGAGGACTTCACCGGTCTCAGAATTCTTGATTGTGCCGCTGAAAGTATAACTCTGCTTGACCCGCGCGTGAGCATCATACGCTGTGGGCATGACTGTCGCAGTTAATATGAAAAGCAGGGAAGTCCTCATGTCACAGTCTTATCGACGTTGAAGCAAATCATACGGTTTAATAATAATTCAACGACAAATCTTTCATTGCCGTTCCACCTCGTAACGAACAACCTTTGACAGAATTAAATATGGAATGATAGAAATCCTAATGTATTAATTCGACAATCTTATTGTGAGATGATGACCCTCTAATCAAGCGAATCTTTGAGCGTGAAACTTTCAAGAATTTGCTCAAAGAAATGAGGAGAGCTTCATTTGCTTTGCCTTCGATGGGTTTCGCGCGAAGGAATACTTCGAAATTGTCCGGAGCCTTTTGTATTACTTCATCGCGTTTAGATGAAGGATGGACTTTAACTTTCAGATACATTAGTGATGGTATGAAGTGTCGGGGCGGTGGGATTCGAACCCACGACCTTGGCGCGAAACGCGCCACGCTCTAAGTGCTTGTCTTAGTTTCAACATCTTCCAGATATCTTGCGGCTCCGCGAGACTTTATTCCCATTTCCTTTTTTACAGCTTCGGAACGCGATTGAAATTCTTCGAAATGTACCAGTTTCCAGGGAACCTCTCTTCGTGTTGAAGGAGTGTCTCCGTTGTTGTGTCTCATCAAACGGTTCTCAAGTTCCTTCGTGCTACCTGTGTAATATCTGAGGGTTTTCTCACTCTGGATGATATATGCGAAATACATTCTCTGTCGGCGCGGTGGGATTCGAACCCATGACCTTGGCGCGAAACGCGCCACGCTCTAACTCCCATACTTAGTTTTGATATCTATTAGAAATGTTACCGCTCAGAAGATATATGCGAAATAATCTGTCGGGGCGGTGGGATTCGAACCCACGACCTCTTGGTCCCGAACCAAGCGCTCTAACCGGGCTGAGCCACGCCCCGCAATTGACTTATAATATAACCTTTGGGATTGTTTTGGAAAAGGTTTTTCATAATTAATACGCGGATAACTTACTTTGATTGCGTATTAGGGCACAGCAAGCTAAATTCTTAGGTGGATAAGAAGGAAATCATTCATGCCCTCGAAGAAATCTCTTTGCTCCTTGAATTGAAAGGCGAAGATAAATTCAAAGCCGTCGCGTATTCTAGAGCTGCGCGATCTTTATCTCAAACTACCTCCGATGTCGTAGGGCTCATTCAGAAGGGCGAGGCTAGAAAAATACCGGGAATTGGCGAAACATTGTCAAAAAAATTATCCGAATTCGTCGAAACAGGAAGGATTTCTTACCTTGAAGAACTGAAAAGCTCATTTCCACCGGGACTTACGGAACTGTTCGAAATCCAGGGACTCGGCCCGAACAAAGTTCGAGCCTTATATGAAGAGCTTGACATAAAATCCCTTTCCGAGCTTGAATACGCCTGCCACGAAAACCGTCTTGTTACCTTAAAAGGTTTCGGCAAGAAAACTCAGGACAAGATTCTCGCCGAGATTGAAAAGGTGAAAGCGAATAGCGAATACCACCTCCTGAACGTTATCCATGCGACTGCCAATGAAATATCTGCGGCGCTTGAAAAGTTGTCGGGAGTTGAGAAGTATGAATTCACCGGCAGCTACCGGCGGAGGAGAGAGATAATTCGTGACATCGATTGCGTCATAAAATTTAAGTCGGGTGAGCGGGATAAACTTTTTGCATCCTTGCAGAAGCTGAAGGGTGTGAAGGAAGTCAAAGATGTTCAGAATGATTTTGTCTCAGTCATCTGGGAAAATGGAATACAGGTTGAGTTCATTATCACGAACAAAGCCGAGAATCCGTTTGCAATTTTGCATTCGACAGGAAGCAAGGAGTTTTATCAGAGCCTGAGGGAATACGCCTCTTCCCGCGGATACACATTGTTATCGAACGAGTTAAAGAAGGGGAAAGAAAAATTACAGTTCGAGTCCGAAGAGGATATTTTCAGCGAGCTGGGACTCCAGTTTATTCCTCCTGAGCTGCGCGAGGACGGAGATGCGGTAAGGGCCGCTTCGAAAGGTGAAATACCGAAGCTCATTGAACTCGAGGACATAATCGGGGTGTTCCATGTTCACACCAACTGGAGCGACGGCGCCGACTCGATTGAAGACATGGTGAAAGCCGCGCGTAAACTTGGACTGAAATATCTGGGACTCAGCGATCACAGCAAAGTCGCAATCTACGCAAACGGTTTGGACGAAAAGAGGCTGAAGGAACAATCCGACGCGGTGGACAAGATCAACGCAGTACAGAAAGATTTTTTTGTGTTCAAAGGAAGCGAAGTAGATATATTGTCGGATGGCAAGCTTGATTTTGGTGACGGCGTTTTGAAGAAGCTTGACTTCTCAGTCGGCTCCGTTCACAGCAGACTGGGCATGAAAAAGGATGAGGCGACAAAAAGACTTGTCAGCGCCATGAAAAATCCGTACCTGACGATTCTTGGCCACATGACCGGCAGACTGCTCCTCGGCAGAAATGGCTACGAAGTCGACGTCGATGACATAATCAAGACGGCATCTCGGAACAAAAAAGTCATAGAAATTAATGCTAACCCTCATCGTCTCGATATCGACTGGCGTAACATAAAGAAGGCTAAAGAAGCCGGTGTGAAATTCTCGATCAATCCTGATGCTCACTCCAAAGCCGGGCTGGCGGATTTCATATACGGAGTTTACATCGCAAGAAAGGGCTGGCTCACGAGGGATGACCTTTTGAACACGATGGACGTGGATCGTGTGAAAAAATTCTTGAAGAATGCCAAAGGGTAAACAAAATTCTTTATTGCTGGTCTTAGATTTTGGATTGAGCATCTGATGTTTGAAATTTCACATGCTTGATGATGGATGCCAAAGGTACTATTCGTTCCTCTGAATAAAGTGGTTGAATTAAAAACCGGGGAGACCCTTTTTAAAGCGGCGCGCGTAAATGGAATTCCAATTGGAAGCTCCTGCCGTGGAGACTGCGTATGCGGCTGGTGTAAAGTCGAGGTTGTCGACGGGATGCAAAATCTTTCGTCGCCTGAAGAATGCGAGAAGAAACTCATGAGGTCGGGCAATTACGGGAAAACGGAAAGAGTTGCCTGCCGGGCAAGAGTCTATGGAGACGTGCGTATTACCACGGGATATTGGTAACGGAAATCTTAAGCGATGATTTATGAATTCTTATGAGATACATTCGCCACATTTTTATTTGTACCAATAGAAGAAATGACGATGATCCCAAAGGTTCCTGCGCGCAAAAGGGAAGCGAGGAAATCCGCGGGTTGTTCAAGAAGGAATTGCATGACCGCGGCTTGAAAACAAAAGTCAGGGCAAACAAAGCCGGCTGCCTTGACGTTTGCGAATATGGACCGAACGTCGTGATTTACCCGGAAGGAGTGTGGTACTGTCACGTAAAGAGAGAAGACGTCGCCGAAATCATAGAACGCCACATCATCGGCGGTGAAGTTGTCGAACGGCTCCTTCTGCCCGATCCACGGTACAAACCTGAGAGGATGAAATACGATCCTATAGACGGGCGATTTTCCCGGTCGGATGAGAAGTAAGATCTCGTCGTTGACTTGCATTTGATTTGTGCACGGTATAATATTTTAGCGGACATTTGCTCAGAATGCCCTAAAAATGAGATTGTGCAACAATAAAAGGGGGAGTATATGAAGCGCAGTCGGACAATTTTCTTTTTGGGTGTAATTGTCGCGGTTATCATGACCAATTTCGGATGCAGCCATGTGACATCACCGGGCAATAATCCCAATCCCAATCCCAATCCACTACCTATCAGTCCCATCGAAAAGCAAGTCGAGTCGGCAACTAATTCGTTTGCGGCAAATCTCTTCGGACAGGTTGCGGCACAGGAAAAGGGAGAAAACTTTTTCATCTCGCCGCTCAGCGTTTCAATGGCGTTGGCAATGACATTAAACGGAGCTAACGGGAAGACATACGACGACATGCAGAAAACTCTCGGTCTCAGCGGACTGACGAATGATGAAATCAACCAATCGTACCAGAGTTTAATCACCATGTTCAGCAATCTCGATCCGAATGTTACATTCAATATTGCGAACTCAATATGGTACAGGAACACTTTTCAAGTGATCAGCAGCTTTCTGACGACCGACTCGGTGTATTACAATGCGGATGTGAGACCGCTCAATTTCAGCGACCCTAATGCAGCTAATGTCGTCAACTCGTGGGTAAGCGACAAAACGAACGGGAAAATTCCCGATGTGATTTCGCCGCCGATTGATCCCGGCACCATGATGTATTTGATAAACGCCCTCTACTTTAATGGCACCTGGAAATATGAATTTGATTCTGCAAACACGGAAGACAAACCATTTGCACTCTTGAGCGGAACAAATGAAAATGTCCCGACCATGATGGTACATGATACCGTGATGAAATATTATTCGGACAGCAGTTTCACGGCCGTGGAACTTCCGTACGGAAGCGGCGATTACAGTATGTTGGTATTGCTGCCGAATGGGTCGTCGTCATTTTCGGACGCCGAGGTTTCCTTGACTCAGACCGAGGTGAATAACATCATAGACGGTTTATCGGAACAAGACGTTGTAGTGAGCCTTCCAAAATTCAAGGTGGAATACAAAACGGATTTAGTCCGTATCCTTACGAATTTGGGAATGGGAAGCGCGTTCAGCGGCGGAGCCGATTTTACGAGGATCAACAAAACTATGCCATTGCAAATCACCGGTGTCCTCCACAAGACTTACATCGATGTGAATGAAAGAGGAACGGAGGCAGCAGCGGTGACGGTAGTGACTGTAGGAACAACTGTCGTGGGTCCACATATCGGACCAATCTATTTCACCGTCGATAGGCCTTTTATCTTTCTTATCAAGGAGAACCACGACAACACCATCATGTTCATGGGAGCTGTTGTCGATCCAACTGCATCTAGTCAGAATTGAACGATACCTTGTCAAGGCAGAAAGTCCGAAGGAGCGCTTCGCAGAAACCCTGACAAGGTTTTATTATCGACAGATTTTTCTATTCAGCTCCATTTGACTAAATTTCCATGTACCAAGAACAATTCGAGCGACCCATAAATCTATGCCCGTCAGTGCAATTCAAGCTAAAACCAGGAAAGAAGCTAAATCAAATTTCGCAGGTATCTCTGTCAAGGATCGCGCGAAGAAAGTTCTTGAGCTTTTGAAGAGAGAATATCCTGATGCGAGAGCCGCATTGAGTTTCAGTTCGCCGTTCGAACTTCTGATTGCAACGATCCTTTCGGCTCAGTGCACCGACGCGCGCGTCAATATGGTCACGCCGGGCCTTTTCGCGAAATATCCTTCGCCGAAAAGTCTTGCCGGGGCCGACAGGAAGGAGCTTGAGAAAGAAATAAAATCGACGGGGTTTTTTCGGCAGAAAGCCAAATCGATTCTGAGCACCAGCAAATCGATTGTGGAAAAGTACGACGGGGAAGTTCCGCGGACCATGGAAGAGCTGCTGACTCTCGATGGCGTCGGTAGGAAAACTGCTAACGTAGTTCTTGGAAATGCCTTTGGAATTCCCGGGATCGCAGTCGACACTCATGTCAGAAGACTCTCACGACGGCTCGGTTTCTCCAAAGAAGATGATCCGACAAAGATCGAATTCGATTTGATGGATTTGTTTCCGCCGAAAGACTGGGCGATGTTATCGCATCTGTTGATCTCACACGGCAGAAGGGTCTGCACCGCAAGGCTTCCAAAATGCGAGGGATGCATCGTCAACAAGTTATGTCCATCCGCATTAGGTTTTACCGGCAAGGAAGGAAAAAATTGAAAATAAGAGTAGCACACAGTCCCGATTCAGATGACGCCTTCATGTTCTATGCACTTGCCAATAAAAAGTTTGATACGGGTGGAATCGAATTTGAAAATATTTTGAGCGACATCGAAACGCTGAACCAGAAGGCAATGAACGGGGAATATGAAGTAAGCGCGGTGTCAATCCACGCTTATCCTTACATTGCAGACAAATACCAGATGCTCAGCAGCGGGGCAAGCATGGGAGACGGTTACGGCCCGATGGTGGTCAGCACGAAGCCGTACAAAGTTGGAGACATAAATAATCTTAAAATCGCAATTCCGGGGAAACGAACATCGGCGTTTCTCGCGCTCAGCATTTTCGCCGGGACTTTCGAATATCAGGTAGTTCCGTTTGATCAAATAATTGAGAACGTCTTATCCGGTAATTTCGACGCAGGATTGATAATACATGAGGGGCAGCTCACGTACGAAAGCACCGGACTGCACAACATAGTCGATCTCGGAGCGTGGTTTAAAGAAAAATTCGATTTGCCTCTTCCTCTCGGTGGAAATGTCGTTCGACGCGACCTATCGTCGGAGGTCAAGAAAAAAGTCGCTTACTATTTGAAAAAGAGCATTGCCTACTCGCTCGAACATCGTGAGGAAGGGTTGAGATATGCTTTGGAGTTTGCCAGAGGAATGAATCGGAATCTTGCCGATAGATTTGTCGGAATGTACGTGAACGACTGGACTCTCGACTACGGCAAGAAGGGGAAAGAGGCGATTCAGTTGTTTTTGGATTTGGCTTACGAGCGGAATCTTTTGCCGGCGAGATGCAAAGCAGAGTTCGTCGAAACGCCGGAACAATTGTAATGGCACAGGATTTTGCACGTGCCTGGCAAAAATCGGAAAATGAAAAGTCGAATGAGACTATGAACAATATCTCCGGTCGAGGACAAATGAAGACCGGTGCAAAGGTCGCTCTTTTTGTTATGATCGTCGGCGGCGTGTTTTACCTTGGAGGGTCATCTGCGCGGGCGATAATCGGAAACGATCTCGTCGAGATCGGAACTTTGAGGTTTCGGCAGGATATACCGTTCGATGCGGAAAAGGAAATTTATAACCTGCTTGCACGGACTTCGCTTCTGATCGTGTTCGGCTACCTTCTTGCGCTGGTTGGATTCATCACGTTTTTGTCGAAGTCCGATTTACGCATGAAGGATAACCCAAACACTTTCATGGCGATCATCCTTTTCGCGATTTTCATTCCGATAGAGTTTTATACTTCGTATCTTGATCTGAGGTTTTTTTTATCTTACGTGGATTTTCAACTACAGCTCTTTCTCGGTGCAGACCCTGGGCCGCTGCGCGATGAAATGCGCAAGCTGTTTGTTGAGAGGGTGAGCGGTCTTGGCGGACTCTCGGTCATAGCAATACTTTCATATTATAGTGCGATCGCTGCACTGGTCTTCCGTCCGATAAAAACAAATAAAAAGAGAACTGAATCTCCGGAAGGAATAAGGAAAAATGCCGAAGCTGAAAACTGAAGCGCTGATTGCAGAGCTCGAGGAAGCCGCATCGCAATTGGGCCTGAAGGTTATCTATGAAAAAGGTGATTTCAGCGGTGGCTACTGCATTCTAAAAGAGGAAAAACTAATCGTCATAAATAAAAAATTTGATCAGAAACATCGTGCCTCGACGCTGGCGAGAAGCTTGTCTGAAGTGGGGATAGAAAATTTGTTCCTGAAGCCGGCAATACGTGAATTCATCGAAGAACAGAAGGAGACTCGAAATGAAACTACTCGTAGCTAATGGTCCCAACTTGAACTTGACTGGACTGCGCGAGCCCGAGATTTACGGCAAAGATACACTCGCGACCATCAATTCGGAGATGAAGGCTAAATTTCCAGAGATCGGTTTCGAATTTTTCCAGACAAACAGCGAAGGAGATCTGATCAATAAAATTCAGTCGGTTGATAAAGACGGTTTCGACGGAGCCATTCTTAACGCCGGAGCATTGAGTCATTACAGCGTCGCATTGAGAGACGCAATCGCGTCGATCAAAAGACCGGTTGTTGAAGTTCATCTTTCACAGGTTTTTGCCCGCGAAGAATTTCGGAGGAAAAGTGCGATCTCGGAAGTATGCAAAGGAACGGTAACGGGCTTCGGGAAGTTTTCATATTTTGCCGCCGTGTTCGCACTCTCTGAGATTCTGAAGAAATGATCAAGGCTGTAGTTTTCGACCTCGATAACACTCTGGTTGACTTCATGAAAATGAAGGGAGAGGCGATCGACGCTGCGATTCGCGCCATGATTGATGCCGGACTGGACTTGTCTTACGACGAGGTGAAGAAAAGGATCGACGCGATTTACAAGGAGAAAGGGATCGAATTTCAGTACGTCTTCGATTCGCTGCTTTCTGATATCTTCGATAAGGTAGATTATAAAATTTTGTCGGCGGGCGTGGTCGCGTATCGTCGCGCTCGTGAAGCGGCGCTCGTGCCGTATCCGCACGTTAACATGACCCTCTACGAGCTATTGAAGATGGGAATGAAGCTCGCGGTGGTGTCGGATGCACCGGCAAGAGAGGCATGGCTGCGTTTGACTTATTTGAATATGCACAATATCTTCGATGTCGTGGTGACGTTTGAGGATACCAATGAGCGAAAGCCCCACCCGGCTCCGTTCACTCTCGCCCTTAAGAAGTTGGGCGTTAAGGCGGTTGAAGCGTTGATGGTGGGCGATTGGGCCGAGCGCGACATTATCGGCGCAAAGAAGGTCGGAATGAAGACCGTCTTCGCGCGTTACGGCGACACATTCGACACGGTGATATCCGGCGGCGATTATGAGGCCAACGATATTCAGGAGCTTGTCGGGATAATCAAACGGGAGAATTCCGGTGGTTGAAGGAGTCGGCATAGACATAGTTGAAGTCGGCAGGATCAGGACGAGCATCGAGGATTATGGCACACTCTTCGTGGATAGAATTTTCACAGGTGAAGAAATAAAATACTGTTCCGACAAACCCAATCCGTTCCAGCATTATGCGGCGAGATTTGCCGCCAAGGAAGCTTTCAGTAAAGCGACCGGCACCGGATGGAACAGCGATTTCTCCTGGCAGGAAGTAGAGGTGACAAACGAGCCGAGCGGGAGACCATGCCTTCGACTGAATGGATCTGCGCTCAGAAGTTTCGGCATGAAAAAAATATTTCTGTCATTGTCGCATTCGGGAGATTATGTTGCGGCGGTCGTTATTATCTCATCCGAAGGCTGACCCGCCGGGCGGGAGAATCCTGACTTAAACCACGGTTCGTTTTTCAACGTCTCATTATCAGACAAAATCAAAAGCATGAGAAACTCCTTACTTTCCGAATCTTCCGAGGACTTCCATGCTGGCATTCGTCCCTTTTCAGGTTTTTTTCGAAAACCGGACGAGTAGAGTTCTTTTCCCGAAGGGATCCTGTTAGGAGAATGCAAAGTCCAAGCGATCTGGAACTTATAGGGCAAGTAAAAGATGGAAATGACAGAGCCTTTTCAGAAATCGTTGACCGCTATGAAAAAAAAGTTTTTTTCGTGGTCAAAAGGATGCTCAATGATGACGACGAGTCTGCCGATGCAACCCAGGAGGTTTTCATAAAGCTGCATGATTCTCTCAAGAAATTTCGCGGCGATGCAAATCTATACACGTACATATACAGAATTGCAACGAACGTTTCTATCAGCTACCTGCGGAAGAGGAAAGTAAGGGCTGTTGTGAGATTGGATGAAGTTGTGTCGAATATGTTGAGTGGAGGAAGTGAGCCTCAACGCCAGGTGGACCAGGATGAGTTGAAGAAACTTGTCTCCAGGGCGGTAGCCGCACTTCCGGTGCAGCAGAGGCAAGTTTTTATCTTGAGGTTTTATGAAGAGCTGTCATACGAAGAGATAGCTCAGGTGATGCACAGATCTCTGGGTGCGCTGAAAGCAAATTATTTTCACGCAATGAAAAAAATCGGAGAATTTTTAAAAAATGAAATGCGATGATGTCGTTCTGAATCTGCCGGACTATGTTCTTGACAGGGTTGAACCCAATCTTAAAAGGAGTATTGAAAGCCATCTTGGGTCGTGTTCCGAGTGCAATGAAGAACTTGCAGCGATGAGGAAGGCAATCACGATTCTGGACGGAGTGGAGCGCGAAGAATACCCCGACGGGTTTTGGCAGGAGTTGAGGGTCTCTATCATGGAGAGGATTACTGTGCCGCGGCCCGCGCCATGGAAAGTCCCTGCATTTGCCGGAGGGCTTGTCGTTCTTCTGCTGGCATTCGGAATAGGAGTTTACGAATATTCGTTCAAATCCGGTGAGCCGGTGTCGAGCATAACGAGCTTGGCTGCTTCACTTCCCGCGGAGCAGGTTATCGATCTCTCCAATCTCAACGTGAACTATGTTAGTTCTGCAGCTCTGCCGCTCCATGAAACGGATGAGATCAGCACCGTGGACGATTCGTTGCAGCTGGCTGTCGTCAAATCGATGTGGGCGTCGGTTGCGGATTCGTCTATGTCTCTTGAAGATTTTGATTACACGGGGAATATTTCTTCTAACTAAGAGGATGATCATGAAGAGAATTGCAGTTCTGTTTTTCCTTTTGCCCGCTGCTTATCTGTTCGGGCAAGAAATGGGCCCGCCGCCGGAAGGCCCTCCGATGAACCGCGAAGTCGGGAGACAGCTTGAGCAGATAAAAATCTGGCAGATGACGAAGGATATGGATCTTCCGATGGGTAAGGCTGAGAAGTTTTTCCCGCTTTATAATAATTACGACTCCCAGCTCAGGAATATCGCTATGGAGCGAAGAGGAGCGGTCCGTGCGCTCGATTCTTTGCTGAAGGAAAATGCGGAAGACCCCGAGCTAAAAAAACAAGTCCAGCAAATTCTGAATCTTGACGCTCAGCTGGCGGAAGAACATGCAAAATTCATGCAGTCGTTGGAGGGGGTACTTTCACCGATTGAGGTCGCAAAATATATAGTTTTTGAACAAAAATTTGAGCGCGAGATTCGCGAACGGGTTAGAATGATAATGCAACAGAGGATGAGGGAACGAGGTTATTGAGAATTTTTTTTTGCCGACACTTTTAATTCCCGCCTTCATATCTTAAATTTATTGCCGGATCCCGTATGCGGGGTCTTCCTTAATTTGAAATCGATAACAATTTTCGTTGACCTTTGAAATCGAAAGCTCTTTTGCACATTGCCGTTTTCATGGACGTCGTGGCGGCATTAAAAATATCCGCAAACAGAGCGGTAGCTGGGAACCTGCAGGGGGGCATCACCAGTGCACAAAACCTCCCGCTGGCCGCAGTCATTGCGGCCGTAATATTTCTCGCCGAGGTTTTATCCCGAAAGAAAATATCCAATTTGCTCGTGGCATTTTTCTTCCTGACTGCGATGATTTTTTTAGCATGTTCGTTTTATCTTCCTCCTGCCGGTGAAGCTTCAGGCGAGCCATCTGTCCTGGCATATGCGGCAGTGATGATTCAGTTTTCAAGCATCGCGGTAATTTCATTCACGAAGCGTCCCAACATTGGCAAAATTTTAGCCGGAATTGTTTTCATCGCCGGAGTCTTTACGTTCGCCGGGTTCATCTATACTTTCACGAACGGCGAAACATTTCGTCCTGGCATGAAGAGTGATGCCGCGGTAGTGCTTGGTGCTTCCGTGTGGGGAAAATACAAACCGAGCCCGATACTTCGCGGCAGACTGGAGACGGCCATCAATATATTTAATTCCGGCCAGGCCAAAAAAATCATCGTCACAGGCGGAACCAAGAGGTTCGATACTATAGAGTCGGAGGTCCAGGCATGGTACCTCAGACAGCGAGGCATTCCCGATTCGTCCATAGTTGCCGAACATAATACTTTTTGTACCAGTGAACAGGCGGAATATATTAAGGATGTTCTCGTAGATTCGCTCGGGATGAAGAACATTGTGGTGGTAACAGATAATTGGCATTTGCCTCGTGTGCTGTTGATGTGCTCATGGGAAGGCGTCACGCAGGCCGGGATTTATGGAGCGGCAAGTTCATACAGGTTGTTTGCCGCAAACGAATTCTACTCCCGTCTTCGGGAGTCTGCCGCAATACAGGTCTTCCTCCTTTTTGGAGCATGAAGTGGATTTTGAATTTCAAACCATGAGTGTTGGATCGACGGCCGGCAACAAATATCCAGAATCCAAAAATTAGAATTCAAATTTAATTTACAATGGCTTCTCAACGAAGACTCGCTCGTGAACGCGTACTCCAGACGCTCTATGCGTATGAAATGTCCGGAACGTCTCCGGATTTCTTGAGCAACGACATTTTTAAAGACATTGTGGATCGAGCAGCACTTGAATTTGCCAGGAAGCTTTTTCGCGATACTCTTGAACATGTGCAGGATCTGGACTTGGTTCTTCAAGGGCATCTGGACCATTGGGATATTTCACGTGTCAACCCGGTCGACCGCAGTTTGCTCAGGATGGGTGTGGCGGAAATTCTTTTTGCTCAGGAGATTCCAACGAAAGTGACGATGAACGAAATTATTGAATTGGCAAAGAGATACAGCACGGAAGAGAGTCCGAAATTCGTCAACGGAATACTCGATGCTTCTCTAAAGCAGTTGTCGAGTGAAGGAAAAATAAAGAAAAGCGGCAGAGGACTGGTAAATACTTCGGTAAAAAAGAAATTATGACCGAAGAGCGCTACTCTCGTCTCACGATTTTCTCCTGGACGCTTTTCGATTACGCTCGCACATCCTTTTCGGTAATGATAAAAACGGTGGGGTATGCTTTGTACTTTCGTGAAATCGTAACTGCCGGGACGTCACGCGGAGATTTTTATTGGGGGCTCGCGGATAGCATCTCAATGATTATTGCCGCAGCGTTATCACCGGCATTGGGAGCAGCAAGCGATTATTCGCACAAGAGGAAAAGATTCCTGATGGCGTTTTCGATGTTGTGCATACTCGCGACCGCATTGCTGTACTGGATAGAAAGAGGTATGATACTTGCGGGAATGATCGTGTTCATCGCAGCGAATGTAGGGTTTCAGGGCGGCTACACTTTCTATGATGCGTTCTTGCCGGAGATCGCACCAAGATATATTTACGGCCGCGTGTCAGGATACGGGTTTGGGATGGGATACCTTGGCGCGCTGTCGATATTGGCGATCGCATTTCCACTCATAAGGGGAGGCTTCGATCCGGGCAACATCCAGAGTTTTCGGCTGAGCTTTCTAATCGTGTCTGCATTCTTTGCCGTGTTCTCAATTCCAGCTTTTCTCAGACTTCGCGATCACTCGGGCGTCTACCGGCACAAGCTTCCGTACTTTCGCCTGGGACTCAGACGGGCCGTCAGAACTTTCAAACGGCTCGGAAAGTATAAGTCGCTCTCGAGATTTCTGCTTGCATTCTTTTTATACATAGATGGTGTCAATACCGTAATTTTTTTCTCTGCACTCTATGCGCGTGGCACACTCGGGTTCACCGAAATCGAAGTAGTAATGTTTTTCATCGTGGCGCAATCGACGGCTATCTTGGGCTCGGTCGTGTTCGGGATATTGACCGACCACTGGGGGCCGAAAAGAAGCATTACCATCACGCTGTTCATCTGGGTTGCGGTCGTGACCTCGGCATTCTTCATTCAGACTAAATGGGAGTTTTATATCGTCGGTTTGTTTGCCGGAATGGCGATCGGTTCATCACAGTCTTCGAGCAGAAGTCTCATGGCTCTGTTGAGTCCGGCGGAACATGCGGCGGAATTTTTCGGATTCTACGATGGAATTGCCGGCAATGCATCCGCCATCATGGGGCCCCTTACATTCGGAGCGATATCCAGTTTCACAGGGAGCCAGAGAATTGCCGTCCTTTCCGTGCTGATATTTTTTGTCGGGGGGATTATATTACTTCGACAGGTCAAGATCGAGTGGCATGGGCGAACGGAGAACGGAGAGTCGGGTTGATGTCGCACTTTAAATTGTTAACCGTCGGAAGTTGAATGTTAAGGCCGATTCTTTTGTTAATCATTACAACGATGAGCATTGCAGTTTACCCGCAAAAATATGTAGTCCTCGAAGTAAAGAACAATTTTATCGATGTCGAGAACGGCAAACCTTTTAAGTTCCTCATAGAAGTGAGACCGTCGAGCGGGATTCATGTAAATGCTCAACCGCCGATTTCAGTGAAGCCGTGTGACAGCGCGGCGAAGGTGAGTGTTAAAGAGCCTCCGAAATCGGGAGAATATCTGGATTTGTCGAATCCGATCGAAGTGGAATGTAACGTCACCGGCCTCGACGCGGGATCGCATGAACTGGGCTTCGTCGTCGGCTATACCTTTTGCTCGAACAAAGAGGGGTGGTGTCGCATGAGCAAGGATACAGTTTCCGTGGTCGTGAGAGTGAAAAAGTAATTGAAGCCGGTCTACTTCATCTCCGATATTCACCTCGGCGCTCCGACACTCTCGCAGGATTTTGAAACGAAGAGGCGAAAAGAGGTGTTGAAATTCCTGGACGTTGTGGTCGGGAATGGAAGCAGGCTGATCGTAGTTGGTGATCTATTCGATTTTTGGTTTGAATATAGATATGTCGTGCCGAAAGATTATTTTTGGCTGTACGTGAAGCTCAAGGAAATGGTCGATGGCGGGATTGCTGTGGATTATGTCGCGGGAAATCACGATTTTTTTCTGGGAGAATTTTTTGAGAAGTCTATCGGGCTCCGAGTTCACCAGGAAGGTTTTTCCGAGAACATAAACGGAAAGAGGTTCTTGATAATACACGGAGACGGTTTGGCACAGAAAGACTCCGGATACAGGATGTTGAAGAAAATATTGAGAAATAACCATTCGAGAACATTTATCCGATGGATTCATCCGGATGTCGGTTTCTATTTTGCGAAGGCTTTCTCAAAAAAGAGCAGGGAGTATACGTCGAGCAAAGATTTCGGCGAGGCAGACGGGATGTTGATGTTCGCAGAAAGGAAAATCAGCGAGGGTTATGATTTTGTCATCATGGGACACAATCATGTACCACGATGCGAGTATTTCCCGCGCATCCCGGCTCCGCCTGCGGGACATCCGAACGGGAAAGGCGTATATGTAAATCTTGGGGATTGGCTGAAGAATTTTACTTACGGCATTTTTGACGGCGACACCGTAAAATTAATGAACTGGGAAGTAGAAGCATGAAGTGGCGCTATTCCAAAGAAGAGATGGAACGTTATTTCAACGATCCTGAATACAGAAAAAGCAGGAGAGGGGGAAAAAAGTTTTTTTCGAGAGGTAAACTTAAATTCAGATTATGGATGATCGGGGGGATTTTGGTCCTCTTGATGGTATATGTGATTTACATAATTTCCGGACTTCCCTCACTCGAGGAGCTGGAAAATCCGAAACCTGAGTTGGCGACTCGCATTCTTTCGACAGATGGGGACATCATAGATCAGTTTTTCATGAAGAACCGCGCCGTCACTGACGTGGGCCAGCTTCCTCACTACGTCGCCGACGCGCTGATTTCAACTGAAGACAAAAAGTTTTATTCTCACTGGGGAATCGATCCTCTCAGGATCATGAGTGCGATAGCGGTTGACGTAATTCACCTCCGTGCGAAAGAGGGCGCGAGTACGATCACGCAGCAATTGGCTCGAAACCTGTATTTGAATCAGGAAACGACGCTGACGAGGAAGCTTCGCGAGGCGATAACTGCAGTTCAGATCGAGCGCACCTACACGAAGCAGGAAATCCTGGCGATGTATCTGAATGACGTTTACTTCGGGAGAGGGGCCTACGGCATCGAATCAGCCGCGCAGCTTTATTTCGACGAATCATCATCTGACCTAACGCTTCCGGACGCTGCCCTGTTGATCGGACTCTTGCGGTCGCCTGCAAGGTATGATCCGCTCGAACATCCCACGCGGGCGGTGACTGTCCGCAACGTAGTACTGAAAAATCTTTACGACGATGGTAAAATATCTCAGACCGATTACGACGCCGCAAAGAAAATACCGCTCGATGTGAAATATCATGGGCCGTCAACCGGATTGGCACCGCATTTTGTGGAGATGGTGAGACAGGAGCTTGAAAAGAAGGCAGAGAAGTACGGATTCGATATTTATCGCGACGGGCTGACCGTTTACACGAGTCTAGATTCGCGTATGCAGGAGTATGCCGACTCGGCGGTGGATCGTCAGGTGGCAGATTACCAGAAAATTTTCGATTCGAGGTGGGATTGGAAAAACAACGATGCGACATTGTTGATAGCGATTGACAAAGCAATAAAGGATTCGCCTGGCTATCGTGATGCGGTGAACGACAGTGACCGGAAACAGATTTATGATCAGCTCCACTCGAATCAGGCTTTCATAGATTCTGTCAAAAAGGCGGAGGAGATGATACAGGTCGGATTTGTCTGCATCGATCCTAAAACAGGGTACATTAAAGCGTTGGTCGGTGCTTCGAACTATAAGCAGTTCCGCTACGGACTCAACCATGTCACGCAGATTGCGCGCCAGCCGGGTTCCGCGTTCAAGCCGTTTGTCTACACGGTGGCCGTCGACAACGGGTATGCACCGTCTTACAAACTGCTGAACCAACCAGTGACTATCGTTATGGCGGACGGAACAAGATGGTCGCCCAGGAATGCAGACGGCGAGTTCGGCGGCGAGATGTCGCTTCGCGATGCGATAAAATATTCCGTGAACGTCGTCTCGGTCAGGGCAGTGCAGGAAATTGCTCCTGTCAATCAGGTAGTTGATTATGCTCATCGAATGGGAATCACCACCTACCTTGCTCCCTACGAGTCTATCGCAATGGGAACTTCGGTAGTCATTCCCATCCAGCTGACTTCTGCGTATGGTGTCTTTGCCAACGAAGGGATTTTGACTAAACCGATTTTCATTCTTCGGATAGAAGATAAGAATGGAAATGTGATCGAAGATGATCACGCTCAGTCTTCCGAAGTCTTGAGCAAGCAGACGGCGTACCTGATGACCGACATGCTTCGCGGGGTGATGACTCCGGGTGGGACCGGTGCAAGAGTGAGAAGTTATTTTTATCTGGATGCGGCAGGCAAGACCGGCACGACTCAGGACTTTGGCGATGCGTGGTTCGTCGGATATACGCCACAGCTCGTAGCTGGTGTTTGGGTTGGTTTCGATGACGATAGGATGCATTTCACTGATTGGGACGGTCAGGGCGGAAGGGCGGCGGCCCCGATCTGGGGGATGTTCATGAGAGACTCGTACAACGACAAAGAGATCGGACTTCCGATTTCGTCGTTTGTTCAGCCCGATGGCGTCGTGACTGCGACAATCTGTGCCCAGACCGGAAAACTTGCTACCGAGTTTTGTCCGCAGAAAGTCACGGAGATTTTCAACGCGAAGTATCTTCCGCCCGTTTGTGATGTGCATACCTCGCCGAATCAGCAGGCAGTAACGCAACCTGACGGGAAGATCGGTTACTGAAAAAGGACGCATGATAGGAAGCACCAATTGGATTGACGCTCCATGCTTTCGTTTTCTAACATTTGATTTTGTTTACATCATCCCTCTATACGCTCCGCCGTCAAACTGAATCGTCGCTCCCGTAACATAGCTGTTCTTCTCCGAACATAAGAAAGCAACGAAATCACCGAATTCTTCGGGCGTACCGAGTCTTCCCATAGGAATTTCTTTCACGATACTTTGGAGCGCCTGATCTTTTGTGATCCCTTTCTTCGCCGCCGTTTCCTCCATCAAGTAATCGATTCTCTTGGTCGCTATGTAATAAGGAGCGATGTTGTTGATCAGAACATTGTCGCTCGCAAGGTCGCGTGAAATCGTTTTCGTCAGACCGACTACCGCGGCACGTATCGAATTGGAAAGGAGCAAATTGTCCGCCGGTTGTTTCACCGTCACGGACGAGATGTTTACTATTCGTCCCCATTTTTGTTTCTGCATGATCGGCGCCGCCTTGCGTATGAGTCTGACTGCGCTCATGAGACTTAAGTCGACGGCCTTCAGCCATTGCTCGTCGTTGAAGTCGTTGAAAACCCCGGCAGGCGGGCCGCCGGCATTTGAGACTAAAATGTGAATTGTACCATGATGTTTGATTACATCGTCGAAAAGTCGGTCGATGTCCTCGGGCTGGGTCAGATCGCCCTGGATGGCGAGCGGGGACTTGCCGGTTTTGCTTTTGATCTCATCGATGGCATCATGGATGTTTTGCTTGTGCCTGCCGTTGATGACGACATTAGCGCCTTCGGATGCGAGCGACAAGGCCGTTGCCTTCCCGAGACCCTTAGTCGATGCCGTGACAACAGCAACTTTCTCTTTAAGTCCTAAATCCATTTTATCCTCTGTAGGTTATAATACAGGATAACAAAAGGGAATGCAGGGGGAAGCGAGGTTCATGGAGAAAATTATTCAGGGTGTAGTAAAATTGCAAGTGCCATTCGCAGATGGAATGATTGTCAAATATTTTGTATCTTATATGCATGGTTGTTTGCAGAATCAGGACTGAAAGAAACAACAACAGGATCCGTCTTTTCGAAGCATACTCATCAGTTTGATCTAATCGATGAACGCGCGTCAGCTGAACAGCGCTGATGCTCGAATTCCTTCAAAACTACTATTCTGCGGTCTAATTAAATGTCTGTTCATTTTAGGATGCTCGATGTCGATTGCTAACCATGTTGACGTGACGCTTGCCGAGACGGTACAGGACGAAATAGGTATGTCGGTCAATCACTGTTACCAGTGCGGGAAGTGTTCTGCGGGATGCCCGGCGGCAAATGAAATGGATTTTGCTCCGAGCATAATCATGCGGTTGCTGCAAACAAGAGAGGCAGCTTCGGAGATGAAGATACTTGGCAGTTACACCATATGGCTTTGTTTGGCCTGTCACACATGCGACGCACGCTGTCCGATGGACGTTGATCTTCCAAGAATTATGGATATTCTCCGGGCGGAATCCCTGAGGCGCAAGGTGGTACACCGCGGAGCGAGAGACATCATCGCGTTCCACAAGTCGTTCTTACATACTATTCGTCACTTCGGGAGAATGTGGGAGGTTGGCCTTGTCGCGGGTTACAAGCTTCGCACCCGTCATTTTTGGCAGGATATTGTTCTGGCTCCACTGATGCTCAAAAAGGGGAAGCTGGCACTTCTTCCGTCATATCATAAAAAACTTTCGAGCCGGTTTTTTTCAAATGCCGGACGCGAAGTGGAGCAGCCGAAGTGAAAATCGGCTTATATCCGGGATGCTCATTTGAAGGATCAGCGCGCGAATATGCAGAATCGCTGCGCGCAATCGCGCCGCCGTTAGGTATGGAGCTTGAAGAAGTCGAAGGATGGAGTTGCTGCGGTGCGAGTTCTGCCCATGCCATTGATCACGGACTATCGCTCGCTTTGCCTGCGAGTATTCTGGCACAGGCAGAACGCCAGAAGATGGATGAGATGGTGGTCCCTTGTGCAGCATGTTTCAACCGACTCGCTTCAGCCAAATCGGATCTTGCGGCAAATGCAAGAGTCAGGCAGCAAGTGGCGGACATGATAGGAATGTCGTACGCCGGAACTACGATAGTCAGAAATATCCTTGAAGTTCTCGACCGTGTTTTGACGCCCGAAGTTTCAAAAACTTTCCCGAATACTTTTCCGCATAAGGTTGTTTGTTACTACGGTTGTTTGCTTGTTCGTCCGAAGAGTGTGACACGCGAGGGACGAATCGAAGACCCGGTGCAAATGGATGAGCTAATGAACCGTATCGGTGCCAAGCCGCTTGATTGGGGAATGAAGACAGAATGTTGCGGTGCAAGCTTGTCCGTTACCCGTACCGATGTTGTCGGACGCCTGAGCGGTAATATTCTGGAGGATGCAGCCGGGCGAGGAGCAGAGGCTATCATCGTTGCTTGTCCGATGTGCCATTCGAATCTCGACATGCGGCGAAAAGATATCGAGCGGACAACGGGCAAGAAGTTTTCAATACCGATTTTGTATGTTACTCAAGCCATCGGACTTGCCCTCGGGCTTGACCACAAACAACTAGGTATGCAGCGTCATTTTGTTCCGGTCGATTTGAAAGGGAAGAGCAAGATTCAAATCAAACCGCAGACTGGCGTTAAAGCGGCCGTATGATGGAGGACTGAATTCTTCGATGTCACGCGTAGGAGTATTCATTTGTCATTGCGGCGAGAACATCGGCGCTACTGTCGATTGCAGGAAGGTCGCTGAGACATGTGCTGCAATCCCGGGCGTCTCTTACAGCGTCGATTATAAATACATGTGTTCAGATCCAGGCCAGAATCTGATCCGCGAAGCGATCAAGCAAAAAAATCTTACCGGCGTTGTCGTCGCGGCGTGCTCACCTCGAATGCACGAGCCTACATTTCGCAAGACCTGTGCGGCAGAGGGTTTGAATCCTTATATGTGTGAGATGGCAAATCTACGCGAGCATTGTTCGTGGGTCCACACGAAAAGCGATGCGACGACGGAAAAAGCAATTGATCTTGTTTCAATGATGGTAGAGAAGGTCAAGAGAAACAAACCGCTGTATTCGATAAAAGTTCCGGTCACAAAGACTGCATTGGTTATCGGCGGAGGAATTGCGGGAATCCAGGCTGCTCTCGATATCGCAAATGCCGGCCAGAAAGTTGTAATAGTGGAGCGAGAGCCGTCGATCGGCGGACACATGTCCCAGCTTTCTGAAACATTCCCGACTCTTGATTGTTCGCAATGTATTCTGACGCCGCGGATGGTGGAGGTGGCGCAACATCCTAACATCACGTTATATACTTACTCGGAAGTTGAGAGCCTGACCGGTTTCATCGGCAACTTCACAGCGAGGATTCGCAAGAAGGCGAGAGGCATTGATGAGAAGGCTTGCACGGGATGCGGTGACTGTTCGACGGCATGCCCGTTTAAGAAAAATCCGAGTGAATTTAATATGGGACTCGGAATGCGCAGCGCTATTTACATCCCGTTCCCGCAAGCAGTTCCAAACAAACCCGTCATCGACCGGGCGCAATGTTCGTATTATCTCAGAGGTAAATGTCAATTCTGCGTGACGAAGTGCCCCGCAAATGCTATTCAACTGGATCAAGAGGACGAACTGATTGACATCCCTGTCGGCTCTGTTGTTGTGTCCACCGGGTTTAACATCGTGGATACATCTTTCTTCCCGGAATACGGTTACGGGAAGTACAAAGATGTCGTTACAGGGTTGCAATTTGAACGACTCCTTTCGGCTTCGGGCCCTACGCTTGGTGAAGTGAAACGTCCGTCCGATGGAAAGGTTCCGAAGAAAATTGTTTTCATCGCGTGCGCAGGATCGCGCGACCCCGCAAAAGGGATCGAGTACTGTTCAAAAATCTGCTGCATGTACACGGCAAAGCATGCGATGCTGTACAGGCATGAAGTTCATGATGGCGATGCGTATGTGTTTTATATGGATATTCGCGCCGGTGGAAAAGGGTACGACGAATTTGTCAGGAGGGCTATAGAAGAAGACAACGTCAATTACATTCGCGGGCGCGTCTCTCGCGTGTACGAACGCGGAGGCAAACTCATTGTCCGCGGAGCCGATACGCTTCTCGGTGCACAGCAGGTGGAAATTGAAGCCGACATGGTGGTGCTGGCAACTGCGGGTGTCGCAAATGCCGGTGCCGAGGAACTCGCGCAGAAACTGCACGTGAGTTACGATTCGCACCATTTCTTTGCGGAAGCACATCCAAAGTTGCGACCGGTTGAAACAAACACTGCAGGGATTTTCCTCGCGGGCGCATGCCAGTCACCAAAAGATATCCCCGACAGTGTCAGTCAAGCCTCGGCTGCAGCGAGCAAGGTGGTTGGAATGTTTTCGGGCGACGAATTGACGCGCGAGCCGGTCGTTGCCGTCGTGAACAGAAGCGCGCCGCCTGCGTTTTCGACGTGTGTCGGATGCTTCATGTGTCAGTCTGCATGCCCGTTTCACGCGATCGAACGGGAAGAAATAAAAACTCGCGACGGCAAAATCATTAAGACAGTCGCCAAAGTGAATCCCGGTTTGTGCCAGGGATGCGGAACTTGCGTCGCATTTTGCAGGTCGGACTCGATCGATTTGCAGGGCTACAGCAATGAACAAGTCTATGCGGAAGTCATGGAGCTGATGAGCTAAGATGGAAAACAGTTTTGAACCGAAAATTGTCGCATTTGTCTGCAACTGGTGCACATACGCCGGGGCCGACTTAACCGGAACAAGCAGAACAAAGTATGCGACGAATGTGCGCATCGTTCGCTTTCCATGCACGGGAAGGATCGATTACAACCTATTGCTGAAAGCGTTCGAGCAGGGTGCCGACGGAGTCATCGTTTCCGGTTGTCATCCGAACGACTGTCATTACACCTCAGGAAATTTTCACGCACGGCGCCGCTGGATTGTCTTCCGGCAAATGATGGAATATATGGGCATCGACATGCGGCGCGTGAAGTTTTCATGGGTGTCGGCGGCGGAAGGTGCCAAGTGGGCGGAAATCGTCAACGAGACGGTTCAAGAAATCTGCGACCTTGATCCATCAAAAGAATTTTCCGAGACGGCCATACAGAAAGTTGCTTGATGTGTCGATTTAGATTTTGAAAGAAGAATAAATGCGAGCGTTACAAGAAAAGGCAAAAGAGTTACTTGAGTCCGGAAAAGTCGGCGTTATCATCGGGTACGGCAACGGGAGTGGTGAACGGGTCCGGCCGGTATTCGTGCGTAATTCAGCCGATGTCGCAAAGCTGGTATCGGATAATCGTTGCCGTCTAAACTTATCAACGTATCTCTTCAAACCTGAGCTGAAAAAGATTGGCAGACCGGCAATTGTGGCCGCGCCCGCAACGGTGAAAAGCATCATTCAATTGATTTCTGAAAACCAGTTGAAAAGCAGCGACGTAGTCACCCTTGTCGTGGAGGATGATGCTGTGGTGGAATTGGGAGACAACGCCTCGCTTGAAGCTTATTCGGCGAGTCACCCGGTAGTATTTCCACCCTTCGCGCGAAAGGAGATCGAAACGATCGCTGGTATGTCTTTGCAGGAGCGCTTCAAATACTGGCAGGACGAGTTGTCGAGGTGTTTCAAGTGTTATGCATGCCGGGCGGCTTGTCCGCTGTGTTATTGCGAGCGGTGCATTACAGACAACAACCGACCTCAGTGGGTTTGTGTACCATCCCACGCTCAGGGAAATTTTGAGTGGCACATGAATCGTGCGATGCATCTTGCCGGCAGATGTATCGAATGCGGCTCATGCACGATCGCTTGTCCTGTGGGGATTCCCATTGGACTTCTGACGATTGAAGCGTCACGCATCGTGGAACAGGAGTTCGGTTTCAGGCCGGGTTTGCGTTGCGACGCGCCTTCAGCATTGTCGTCATTCAAGGTAGATGATAAAGAGTCGTTTATTGTATGATTTGTCTTGAATGAAGGACCAGGAAAAAGAAATGATCGTTGAAAAAACAATATGAGCGCAGCCTCAAGGGTGTGAAACAGGAAATGACTTTCATTACACGTGATAATCTGTTGGTATTTCTCAGGAGTATTATTGATTCAGGTAAAGAACTTTACGCGCCGCAACTGAGGGCAGAGAAGATTTTTTTCCTGCCGGTGAAAGACGTTTCATCCGTCGTTTTTGATTATGTACAGACTGTCGAATCACCTAAGGAATTATTGTTTCCGAAGGTAGAGCGAATGCTTTCGTACCATTATGTCGACGGCAAAATGAACGTCACTGATTGTTCCCGGGGACAAAAAACGGCAGATCGTGTGCTATTTGGCTCGCGTCCATGCGACGCAATCGGGCTGAAGACGCTGGCTGAATTTTTCCGGCAAGACATTCCAGATACTTTCGTTCAGCGGCGGCAGGATTCCCTGACGGTCGTAAGTATGAGCTGCGCAGGATCCGATGAGAATTGTTTTTGCACCTCGGTCGGTGCCGGGCCGGGCGATTCCACAGGAAGCGATGTCTTGCTGACGCCGGTGAGAGACAAGCGATATCTCGTAGAATGTCTGACTGAAAAAGGTAAGTTTCTGGTTGAATCCGAAAAAGAGTTGTTTGACGAGGGTGAAGAAATAAACAAAGAAGAATATCTCACAAAGCTTCTGCAAACATTCTCGCATAAAGAAATTGCAGGAAAGCTTTCCGGCGCGTTCAATAATCCGATATGGGATGAAGCTTCGCTGCGATGTTTAGGCTGCGGTGCGTGCGCATATGTCTGCCCTGTGTGTTCGTGTTTCGACATCCAGGATGAAGGTAACAGCAGGAAAGGTGATCGGCTTCGGTGCTGGGATTCATGTGGATTCGCACTGTTTACATTACATACATCGGGGCATAATCCACGTCCAACCCAGAGTACTCGCTGGCGGCAGCGTGTCATGCACAAATTTTCATATATGCCCGAGCGGTATAATTTGCTCGGCTGCGTCGGTTGCGGCAGGTGCTCGCGCGCCTGCCCGGCGGATATGAATTTGAAAGAGGAGTTGAACGCTTTGGATCATATACTGGAAGAAGGACGACAACGAGTTGAGGAACGGCAGTGAGTTTGGACAACATCTATAACCCGTACCTGATGCGGATCGAGAAGGTGACCGAAGAGGCGCCGGGCGTCAAGACGTTCCGCCTGGATTTCACAGACGATTCCGATCGCGAGAGGTTTGCATTCGGAGCGGGACAATTCGGCGAATATTCTGTTTTCGGCGAAGGTGAATCTACATTTTGCATTGCATCATCACCGACTCGGAAGGACTACATCGAATGCACGTTCCGCGAAGCCGGTCGAGTCACGTCCGCGCTGGCACGGATGGAAGCAGGCGAAGTCATAGGATTTCGCGGACCGTATGGAAATATTTTTCCTCTGGAAGAATGGAAGGGTAAGAATCTTCTCTTCATTGCAGGCGGCATTGCGCTTCCGCCAATGCGATGCGTGATATGGAATGCGCTTGATATGCGCGATTGGTTCAAGGACATCACCATTCTATACGGCGCACGCACGGTTGACGATCTCGTGTACAAACACGAGCTGGATGAATGGGGGAAACGTACGGACATGAAGCTTGTCACCACTGTCGATCCGGGCGGTGAGACCGCTGACTGGAAAGGGAAGATCGGGTTTGTGCCGACGGTGCTCGAGCAAATGTCTCCGACAAGTTCAAATACTGTCGCGATTGTCTGTGGACCGCCTGTAATGATAAAATTCACCTTCCCCGTATTGGAAAAATTCGGTTTCGATTCGGAGATGATTTACACAACTCTGGAAAACCGGATGAAATGCGGTGTCGGGAAATGCGGGCGATGCAATGTCGGATCGGTTTATGTGTGCAAAGACGGACCTGTTTTCACTTACAGGCAATTGCAGTCGCTCCCGCCGGAGTATTGACAAAGATTCGGCCCCCCAACAGTTACATCTTTACACAGTCCATCGTCACAAATGGAACCTGCATCGTGAATCCGCGGGACTTGCCGGACTCAAGGTTGAGTTTTCTCTCGATCTCCTGAAATGTTTCTTCCCGACGGTTATCCGGAATGATCTCCTTCCAGCTTGGCATGAAGGCTAGCTTGATAAAAAAATGGTCGAGCATCGCGGTTGCATCCACGAAACGATAGTAAAAGATATCTTGATAAACCGACGCAACCTTGAAGCCATTCTTCTTTAATTTCTCCTTGAATTCGGAAACGGGTCTGCGTTTTGAATAAATATGCTCGGATAGCTTCTCCTGCCACTTTTCCATCCCGCGTTTCCTAAGGATGTCACGGTACACATCATAGAATTCCACGAAGGTCTGATCTGTGTTGAATGTGAAGATAAACTGCGCGCCGCTCTTTGTAACCCGGCGGCATTCTTCAAAAGTCTTGTCGAGGTCCGTGACATTGTTGATTCCGTTGTTAGAGACAACCAAGTCGAAGTAGCCTGGATCGAAGGGCATCTCTTCAGCATGACCCCCAATGACTTCAACGTTCGCTAACTCGTATATCCTTATTTTTTGCCGGACACGGTCGAGCGCGGCTTTCCATGGATCGATTCCGAAGACTTTCGATGTATTTCCCAGCCGCATTGAGAGTTCCAGGAGTGGAAATCCCGGTCCGCAACCGATGTCCAATGCGTGGATGTTCTTTTTATACCGAACGACGTCCAAAAGCTTCAATCCAAACGGTGCCGACCAGTAGGACAGCTCATCGATGACGGAGACTGTTTCAGGATTGTTCAGGTCATCATAGAAGTGAGACATGGTGTAAACTCCAAGTGATTATCTTATCGGTGATTCTGCATAAAAAAGTAAACTGGCTTATGCAAAGAAGCAAATTTCGGGGTGGGCCTCAATTCAAATCTCGATACCTCAACTTGAAAGAGGTTTCGGGCCACAGAAATTGGCAGGCCACGCGGGTGCCTGCCAATACTAAGGGAGTGAGAGAGGAACGACGTCGTTCTACATATATTCTCGGATGAAACGATAAGCACTTGAGTCGGTTCCGGCTTGTTGGTAATTAATTCTTTATTAAATAAATTCGATTGAGCAATTCAATCGAGCGAGGTAGCAAATGGCGAAAACAAATCTCCAGCATTCATTCCCAAAAAGTTTTAATCACCAAATCGATGCCTATATAGAAAGGTCGGCGGATTTTGCCAAACCGATATTGGATCACATCAGGAAAGTTGTCCACGCCGCCTGTCCTGAAGTTGAAGAGGCAGTCAAGTGGGGAATGCCATTTTTTCTCTACGACGGAATGATGTGCAACATGGCTGCCTTCAAGGAGCATTGCTCGTTCGGTTTCTGGAAGGGGAAGCTGATATTCGGCGATAAATATGCTGAGGCTGGAGAAGAGGCGATGGGAAGCTTCGGCAGGATTAAGGAAATTTCCGACTTGCCTTCGGAGAGTATCCTGATAGGCTACATCAAGAAAGCCATGAAGTTGAATGAAGAAGGCGTGAAAGCGCCGTCGAACAAGGCAAGACCAAAAGCTCAATTGAAAGCGCCTCCATATTTCATGGCTGCGCTTAGAAAGAACAAGAAGGCACTTGAGACTTACAGGAACTTCACCGAGTCAAATAAAAGAGACTACGTTGAATGGGTCGTCGAGGCTAAGACCGAGGAAACTAGGAAGAAGAGACTTGGTACGGCAATCGAGTGGATGGCCGAAGGCAAAGCAAGGAACTGGAAGTATATGAAGAAATGAAAAAGGAATGAGATAGTAGAGGAGCAAAATGAATACACCTTACAAGCCGAAAGGCTACAACACAGTCTCGCCATATTTAGTGTTAGACGGAGCAGCGCGCACGATTGAATTCCTCGTGAAAGTCTTCGATGCGGTCAGTCTGCGTCAAGTTCCCGGCCCTGACGGAAAGCTTATGCACGCTGAGGTGCGCGTCGGCGATAGTGTGATCATGATGACTGATGGCGGGGAAGGTTGGCCGCCCGTCCCTTCCCAGGTTCATATATACGTTGAAGATGTGGATGTGACATACGAACGCGCACTGCGAGCTGGTGCGATTTCAGTTCAGGAGCCGGTGAAAAGAGGCGATGAAAATAAGCGTGGAGCTGTGAAAGACGCAGGGGGTACGACATGGTGGATCGCCACGAAAGTAGAGTAGGCAGCGCTGTCGTCACTCCTGCTCCATGACGAGTCGAGTGCACTGGCAAATTTCTCTGCTGGATCAATTGTCTATCCGTGTAAATCCTGTTAGATTAGAAGATGGACGTCAGACGCAAAGCGGCTTGCAAGAAGGCGGTATGGATTTCTGCAGTCGGCGTATTTGCTTTGATGGTCTCAGCATTGGCGTTGAATTCCGTCTATGCGATTAATTTCTTCAATCTCGTGACAAAGAACCTGCAATCCGCGGGCTGGAATTCCACCGATTCAAGTTCAGTGATGCAGGTAAACGAAGAGATGACTTTCGAGGCTGGTTATCTTTTCTTCAAGATCGGGTCGGTGAAATTCCAGGTACTCGGAAACGGTGAGTACGACAGTGTGTCGGTTTACCGGCTTCGCGCATATATAGATTCGTACAGCGGAGTTCCGTTTGTAAATTTTCATGCCGTCTACGATACGTATGCCGACGCGAAAACTCTCTTCTGCTTGTTTAATTTGCGAACGCAAAAGGATGGAGACATCCGGGTCAACACGACAACGAATTTTCAGCTTGACAGGAAGAAAATTGAATGGGCCCAATCGCGGGGCGATAAATTGATCAAAGAAATAGACATGCAGATGGACACGAGTTACACCAATGGTGTGAGCTTCATTTACTTTCTGCGAAATGTGTGCCGCCGTGCCAATGGAGAAGAGATGAAGCTCGATGTGCCGATCATTGACGATACAGTTAGATCCACAGTGAGCCTGACGATTAACGAGAGGAGGGAGCCATGCGACGTAACTGCCTTCGATTTTCCACTCGATTCCTATCGTCTTTCGGGTCGTGTTAACTTCACGGGGACTTTCGGTATCAGCGGAGACGTTGTCGGCTGGATGGTAGCAGATTCTTCCGCCCTTCCTTTGAAAGCTAACGTGAAAGTTTTGATAGGAAGCGTCGTCGTTCAGCTCAAGGAAGTCAAGAGGGACAATTGGACACCGCCGAGGTCAACCTCCAGTGAATAGGACTAGTATTTCCCCACGTGCCCTGTGACATCCGACTTGACCACGAGTCGTTGGACTTACATGAGCAAATAGGAGGCATTATGGAAAAACCCGTTCTTTCAGATCCTAAAATTTTTCCAACCGAAGAAGTACTTTCCGCTCATTTGGGAAAAGCAAAACCGGCTTTCACATCCTTGTTTGAATTCAACCACGCCAATCACCCGGACTTTGTCGAGAGGTGGAGATACTACAACGATGGGAAAACCTGGCTGCTCAACGTGTCGAGAAAGAAGAAAACACTTTTTTGGCTTTCGGTGCACGACGGCTCTTTTCGAACGTCTTTCTACTTGAATTCCAAGTTGGAGCGCGACGTCCTCAAAAGCAAAATCCCGAAGGAGTTGAAGGATCAATATTTAAAAACTGCCGGAGAGAAATTCCGCGCTGTAAGGGTCGTGGTCAAGTCGAAGAATGACCTGGACGCTTACAAAGAACTCTTGTCTATAAAAATGCTCAAAGCATGAAGTGGCGAGCAGCCAAAGGCTTGGTAAATTGGCAGGGTCTAGTTTGAAACCGAACTTTGCCGCGAATCTTCAGCTCGACTACCTTCTCTGATCTCCATTCTTGCTTTTTGGCGAAGGTACTGCCGTCTGGTCAACAATCAGAGTGTATCCCTGTCCAAAGTCGTTGAAGATGAGAAGTCTCACGTTGTTACCATCATTGAACCACTTCAACTTTTGATCAAATGGTCCTTGCGGGGTCTCAATTTTCGATGTCATCGTAAGAGTATCTCCGACAAAATTTCCTTTGTACACGGGACTATCGCCGTAGTTGTTGAACATAGAAAGAACATAGCGTCCATTTTGAGAATCATATCCCAATATGCCGAATCCTTTGTATGATCCCAGCGCAGCGACTGTCTCTTCTGAAGAATAAAATACGAACATGGAATCCAGTCCCCAGTAAGCTTCATTTGTGCCGGTACCGTTAGCCGTATTGTTGCCCATCATCAAGCGAATCTGAGTGTTAAAATGGCCGGTCACGAAGGACAACCTTGCCAGTTCCGGGCCGAAGGTTGGTTTCGCCATCTGTGCAAAAGGTTTTCCCGAGATTATTAAAACCGCAACTATCGTAAAAACGAATTTGTTTCTAACGGATGGAACGATCGTTTTCATTGCTCCTCCTCAATTTTGTCTGAGAATATATGTCGACGGTGTCAAAAGTCAAAGCTCAGAAGGCAAAATAATGATTCGAAAGCGAATGCTAAGGCTGTTTAGACTCGACTTTCGATCCGTGCTTTTGGTTCCCGAATTTTGAGTTTATGATCGTTGAATATTTTCCCCTCCTGTCCTATATTTTTTCTACCCTGAAAATGCAGATAGAGGTTAACGGTTGAATCTTGAGTTTGTTGTTTTTCTTGTTCTTGCTGTGGCTGCTGTTGCCTCCGCCATTCTGATGATAACCCGCCGAAATCCCGTAACAAGTGCACTTTATCTTGTTTTTAACTTCTTTGTCATCGCTTGCCTCTATCTCCTCCTTCGAGCACAATTTATCGCGATCATACAAATAACGGTCTACGCCGGTGCTATCATGGTACTGTTTCTTTTTGTGATAATGCTGCTCAATCTTGGGGACGATAAACTTCTCAAGTGGAAATTGACTTCGGGGAAGTCGGTCGCCGCACTTTTGGGAATTGCAATGCTCATCGAGATGCTTTACTTCGTGACGAATTTTGCGTCGACTTCGGAAATATCGCCTAAATCCGAATCGATGGGAACAGTCGAATCAATCGGCAAGGTTTTGTTCAGCAGTTATCTTTTTCCATTCGAGATGACTTCAATCCTATTGCTTGCCGCCATTGTTGGAGCGATTCTGTTGGCAAAGAAAAAGTTTGAATAGAAGGACAAATGGTACCACTGGGCTATTATATCGGTCTAAGCACGGTCCTCTTTACAATCGGGGTCGTTGGGGTTCTCACTCTCCGAAACGCGATCGTGATTTTCATGTCTGTCGAACTGATGCTTAATTCGGTCAATCTGTCTTTGATAGCATTCTCTGCTTATTCCGGCGATCCGGCCGGACAGATACTTGTCTTCTTCGTGATCGCAGTTGCGGCGGCGGAGTCTGCAGTCGGGTTGGCAATCATTATCGCCCTCTTCCGCAATAAATTAACCGTGAACATAGACGAAGTGAACGTTCTGAAATGGTAGAGCCGTCGGACATCCTGCTCAAGGATAATTCATGCAAAATCTGATCATCTGCGTAATGGCATCCCCGATCATCGGTGTTTTGATTAACGGACTCTTCGGAAGTTTCATCCAAAAAAAACTTGGCGAAAAGGTCGTCGGCGTTATCGGCAGTGCAACGATCGGTCTCTCCTTCATTTGTGCAATCTTGATTTTCTCGAACATGCTGGGTCAGCCGGACGACCAGCGCAGGCACGTGTACGATATTTACGACTGGATTTCTACCGGGGGATTAACGGTAGGAGTTTCGTATTTAGTCGATCAGATTTCGATTGTGATGCTCCTTGTTGTCACAGGCGTGAGCTTCTTCATACACATTTACTCGATCGGCTACATGCAGGGGGACAGAGGTGTGTTCAGGTTCTTTGCCTACCTGAATCTTTTTGTATTCGCGATGCTGAACCTGGTTCTTGCCGACAATTATCTCTTGATGTTCCTCGGGTGGGAAGGCGTCGGTCTCTGCTCTTACTTGCTTATCGGATTCTGGTATGATAAGAAGTTCGAAGGTGTCGGCATAACATGGACAGGTGATGCTGGGATGAAGGCCTTCATAGTCAATCGTATCGGTGATTTCGCATTTCTCATCGGGATGTTTCTTGTGTTTGCAGACTTCGGCTCATTTAATTTTGATACGGTATTTGGCGCCGCCGCCTCGCGATTCACGACCGGAGACGCCGCCGTAACGTGGATTGCGGTCCTGTTTTTCATCGGGGCGACGGGGAAGAGCGCCCAGATTCCACTTTACATCTGGCTTCCCGACGCCATGGCAGGCCCGACTCCTGTTTCGGCCCTGATTCACGCGGCGACTATGGTCACCGCAGGTGTCTACATGATAGCGAGAAGCGCTGTCCTATATGCGCTCGCTCCGACCGCAATGCTTATCGTGGCAATTGTTGGTGCCGTTACGGCGATTTATGCTGCGAGCATGGGACTTGTTCAGAACGATATAAAAAAAGTTTTGGCCTATTCGACGATCAGTCAGCTCGGTTACATGTTTCTTGCGGTTGGAGTGGGCGCGTTCGGGGCAGGGCTGTTCCATCTTATGACGCACGCATTTTTCAAAGCACTCTTGTTTCTCGGAGCGGGCGCCATCATTCACGCTCTGCACGAAGAGCAGGATTTACGCAACATGGGCGGCTTAAAAACGTTCATGCCGGGTACATATAAGACTTTCCTGCTGGCAAGTCTCGCGATTTCCGGCATCCCTCCTCTCGCGGGTTTTTTCAGCAAGGATGAGATTCTCTCTTATGCTTTTGCAAGTTCGCCCGTCCTTTGGGTGATCGGTGCGATCACGGCATTCCTTACCGCTTTCTACATATTCAGATTATTTATTATGACTTTTGAAGGGAAACCGCGTTTCGATGTCCACCACCTGCATGTCCATGATGCACGTGCGACAATGCTTGTTCCGCTCTGGGTGCTCGGTGTTCTCTCGGTAGTTGGCGGCTGGATTGGGATTCCGTCCGTACTCGGCGGAGGCGAGAACTTCGACAAGTTTTTAGAACCGGCGTTCGAAAATGCTCAAGCCAAGATGTCGTCGGTCTTTTTCACCGATGCCTCGACGGAGTATATGTTGATGATAGTTTCGGTTTTGCTGTGCATAGGGGGAATTTACCTTGCTTATGCCGCTTATAGAAAGAGACCGGAACTTTCCGCTAAACTCCGCAGATCTGTCGGCGACTTTTACGAAATCCTCTTGAACAAATATTATATCGATGAAATCTTTCAGGCAATCGTGGTACGGCCGCTTGTTTTTGTGAGCGACAGGTATTTGCGGCGCGGGCTGGATGAGATCGTAATCGACGGCACCGTGAACGGTGTAGGAAGAATTGTCGGGTTTTTCGGGAAAATACTGCGCAGAGTTCAAACCGGCTTTGTTCAGAACTACGCGCTCATATTCGTAATCGGCATAATCATAATTATCGGATTCCTCATATATGCTCACTGACAACTGACAACCGATGACTGAGAACTTATTATCATACGTAGTTTTTACACCGCTGGTTGGAGCGGTGGTGCTTCTTTTGATTCGCACCAAGACTCTCGTGAAGAGTATTTCCGTCCTTTTTGCCGCTGTGACTTTTGCATTTTCGATATTTCTTTATCTCAGCTTTGACGCCGCGAAACCGGGCTTTCAATTCGTCGAATATGTGCCATGGATATACAGCCTGGATGCATCGTATCATCTCGGTATCGACGGCATTTCACTGCTGCTCATCGTTTTAACCACGTTCCTGACATTGATATCGCTGATCGCGTCCTGGAATTCGATAACGACACGCATCAAGGCCTTTAACTTTTTTGTCCTTTTGCTGGAGGCCGGCATGTTGGGCGTTTTCTCGTCGCTCGATCTATTCTTATTCTATATTTTCTGGGAGGCGATGCTTATCCCGATGTACTTCATAATAGGAATCTGGGGGCACGAAAGAAAAATTTACGCAGCCGTAAAGTTTTTTATTTATACGATGTTCGGGAGCTTACTGATGTTGGTCGCAATAATCTGGCTTGGGTATTATGCCGGAACGCTCCCTGGCGGAAGGTTCACGACAAATCTTGTGACCCTTTATCAGGTCGGTCCGGCAATTCCAATCGCGATACAGGTGTGGATGTTTCTCGCTTTTACACTGAGCTTTGCGATCAAGGTCCCCATATTTCCGCTCCACACGTGGCTTCCCGACGCGCACACCGAAGCTCCTATGGCGGGAAGCGTTCTTCTTGCCGGCGTCTTGTTGAAAATGGGGACTTACGGCTTCTTAAGATTCTCTCTGCCGCTTTTTCCTCAGGCTGCATTCAAATTTCTTCCGCTGCTGGCAATACTTGCGATTATCGGAATCGTTTACGGCGCACTTGTCTCCATGGTTCAGAAAGATTTGAAGAAGTTGGTCGCATATTCGTCCGTCGCGCATCTTGGATTCGTCGTGCTCGGAATTTTTGCAATCACAGTTGAATCAGTTCAGGGTTCCGTAATTCAAATGATCAATCATGGCCTCACAACAGGGATGTTATTCTTATTGGTCGGAATGCTTTACGACAGGAGGCACACGAGGCTGATAAGTGATTTCGGAGGAATTGCAAGAGTTGTTCCGATTCTTTCAACGTTTTTCATGATCGCGATGCTTGGCTCGGTGGGTTTGCCTGGGCTGAATGGTTTCGTCGGTGAGTTTCTCATTCTCGTGGGATCGTTCAAGAGCGAATTTCTTGGAAGCAGCGCCTATGCGATAGCCGCTACCGGCGGAGTAATACTCGCAGCAGTTTATTTATTATGGATGTACCAGCGCGTATTTTTCGCTACCGTTGAAAAGCCGGAGAATGAAAAGATGATCGATTTGCATTACCATGAAATCGCGGTGCTTGCCGCGATGGTAATTTTTGTCGTTTGGATTGGAGTTCATCCCAACACTTTCCTATCCAAAAGCGAACCGGCCGTGAAAGCTTTGGTGGATACGTTGATAAAAGCAAAGGTCGGCGGCCTGGCGGCGTCGCAATGGTAAATTATGCGGATGAATATCGAGCGATGGATTTGTGCCTAACTCCATCCATGGTGTCTTATTCTTTAATATCAAGCCTGAACTCAAAAGCTTCATCAATGAATAGCCCGAGAAGAACTAAGCATGAATTAATGTCCGGAGATTGCAATGGCTTTTAATTACAACGACGTGATTTCCGTCAGTCCGATAATTTTCCTGAGCGGTCTTTCTTTGCTGGTGCTCATTATTGACGTATCGTTCAAAAAATCTGCCGATGCTTTGTATTGGGTGACAATTCTCGGCTTGGTGATATCCGGGTTGTTGACCGCTAACACATACTTTGCTCCGGGCGCCGCATTCAACGGCTCCGTATTCACTGGAAAATTCCCGGCTTTTTTTGAAATGGTTTTTGTAGTGAGCGCAATCTTGAGCGTGCTTCTCTCAAAGTCTTATCTTGAACGTGAGGGGATCCATTTTGGTGAGTATTATGCTTTGATAATATTTGCAACTGTCGGCATGATGCTTATGGCCAGCGCACGGGATTTAATGGTCTTATTTATCGGACTCGAATTGATGTCGATCAGTCTCTATGTCTTAGCCGGATTTATTCGAAGAGATGCGAAATCAAACGAAGCATCCTTGAAATATTTCTTGCTCGGCGCATTTGCGACGGGTTTTTTCCTCTTCGGAATTTCACTTGTGTACGGCGCGAGCGGTACGACGAATCTCGCGGCGATTCTAGACAAGTTTGCATCCATCCAGAATAATCCGATTCTCTGGATCGGCGCTGCTTTAATTCTGATAGGGCTGAGTTTTAAAATCTCGGCCGTGCCGTTTCACATGTGGGTACCTGATGTCTACGAAGGGTCTCCGACCACGGTATCCGGCTTCATGTCGACCGGGAGCAAAGCGGCGGCGTTTTCAGCATTGGTCGTCGTCTTCAATTATTCGGTCCACCCTTCATGGGAGATCCGATTGGTGATTGCTTATCTGGCCGCGGCGACCATGGTACTGGGCAACATCGTTGCTCTTGTCCAGCAGAATATTAAGCGAATGCTTGCTTACTCCAGCATAGCCCACGCCGGTTATGCGCTGGTCGGTATCGCTTCGGCAAATGAGATCGGGAGAACAGGAGTTCTGTATTACATGCTTGCTTACACTTTTATGCAGATCGGCGCGTTCGGGGTCGTTTCGATTCTTGAAAACAAGGAAGGAAAGTATTTGGCGATTTCCGACTATGCTGGTCTTTGCTCGAATCATCCATTTATTTCTGCACTTATGGCGCTGTTCATGTTTTCACTTGCAGGCATTCCACCTTTTGCAGGTTTCTTCGGAAAATACTATTTGTTTGCCTCAGCTGTGACTGCAAACATGACATGGCTGGCGGTGGTCGGTGTTTTAGCGAGTGTCGTTTCCGTATACTTTTATATTAATGTTGTGGTTAATATGTACTTCTCAGAACGGACTCGTTCCGGAGAGGATTTGCCGGAAGCAGCCGGTCGCGCTCCGGTGTCAAAGTTGGCGGTGACGGCTTTGATTATCGCTGCGTTATCGGTCATCGGGTTGGGCATTGCACCTGCCTACGTGGTGGCATTTACTGAGAAATTATTTTAATATGTATGGCGAGCTTAGGTTCGCACAATTTTTCTTGCGAGGGAGCATAACATGGAACAGTTGTTAACAGCAGATGAAATGAGAATGTGTGACAGTGAAGCTGTTGAAGATGGAAAGGTCACCAGCGAGTCACTGATGAACAAAGCAAGCCTCGGGGTGGCTGAAGTGGCAGCGAGGATGCTTGGAGATCTTCAGGGGAAAAAGATTGCGGTCCTTTGCGGCACGGGCAATAATGGCGGTGATGGATTCGGTGCTTCATATTATCTTGCGCAGAAGGGAGCGGCGGTTAAAGTATATGTTGCGGGTAAAACCGACGAAATTACCGGTGATGCGAGGACTTTTCTGGACAAATTGAGGCTGTCTCCGTTTGATCGTTCAAAAATCGAAATTTATGAATTTGAAAGCAGCGTAATTTATTTGAATGAATTCGATCTCGTTATCGATGCGGTACTCGGTACCGGACTATCCGGTGAACCGAAGGATGAGGCGCAAAAAGCAATTGAGCTCATGACTAAGACGCTTATACCCATTCTCGCGGTCGATGTCCCAAGCGGAATCAATTCCAGCAATGGTGCGATCTACACGTCTGCTGCAGCGGCCACGGCTACGGCGACCATGGCGTACGTCAAGCGCGGCTTGATCATGAATGAAGGAAAGGACAATTCCGGAAAAGTCTACGTGCTCGACATCGGTATGCCGTCCACACTCGTAACGCTCGAGAAGGCCAACACTTATGTCATAGAGTGCAGCGATGTCAGAAATTTGCTCCCCTTGCGAAAGGCGGAAACCTACAAGCATGC